>Ga0315548_1000131_pt1 | contig 66521 bp, 69 predicted proteins | sample SalMarSW160110MG_2_FD_202540 | JGI IMG/M metagenome (GOLD analysis project Ga0315548, IMG submission 202540) | Salt marsh sediment microbial communities from the Plum Island Ecosystem LTER, Massachusetts, United States - Salt Marsh Sediment SW1601-110 ... | reverse complement strand
AACATCTCGTCCCCCCTGGGATCAGGGGGGACCAGGCGAGGCGGCTCCGAAGGAGCCGTTCGAGCCGAGGGGGGTACCCCAGCCCCCTCCCACCCGGCGGTACGGATCGCCTCAGACCAGCCAGTCCCAGGCGATCCACAGCAGGACCGCCAGCACTCCGGCCACCAGGAACATCGCCACCGCCAGCCGGCGCGGCTCGGCGACGTCGACCCGCCGCACCTCCTGATCCGCCACCGCATCCAGCAGTCCGGCGACCGGGGTGCCGTCCGGAAGGGTCGCCTCCGGCCACGCCTCCAGCAGCGGGGCGAGTACGAAGCGCCGCTCCCTCATCCGGGGATGGGGAACCACGAGACCGGGCTCGTCGATCGTCTCCGCCCCGTAGAGGAGTAGATCGAGATCGAGGGTCCGCGGCCCCCAGCGCTCCCGCCGTTCCCGCCCGGTGGCCGCTTCGATGGCGAGACACTCGTCGAGGAGGCGGCGTGGCGCCAGGTCCGTGTCCAGCACCACCACCGCGTTGAGATAGGAGGGCTGCTCGGGCCCTCCCATCGGGGCCGTCTCGTAGACCGACGACACCGCGACGACCTCGCCGAGGGCGCCGAGTCCGCGCAGGCCGGCATCGAGGTGGGCGGCCCGGTCCCCCAGGTTCGACCCGAGCCCGATCGCGGCTCGGGCGGTCACACCCTGGCGGCGATGTAGCGGCGGCCCTCCGGGCCGAGGGCGCGGCCCGTGATCTCCTGGATCACCGACGTCGCCACCACCGGGTTCTTGATGAGGCCGGCGTGCACCAGGTAGCCGCCGAGCAGACCGACGAGTAGGTCGTCGATCAGATCGCGGTGGACCAGCACCGACGAGCCCTGGACGTGCAACGCGTCGTCGAAGACCGCGAAGACCTTCTCGACCTCGTGCGGTTCCAGGTCGCCGTCGACCGGATGGTGGAGAAAGCGGAACCCGGCCAGCTCGTAGGCGGCCTGGTTCTGGTTGCTCCCCAGCAGCGACAGCACCGTGTTGATCCCCTGCTCGGAGAGCCACAGGACCTCTTCCTCACGGCGCACCCGCCGGTGCTGGAAGCCGTGTCCGCCGATCCGCTCGGAGATCGCGAGGCGCCCTGCGATCACCCAAGTGAAGCCCCTCGGCTCGAGCCCTGCCACCTATGTCCCCTCGCTGTCGTTGTCGTGCGAAGACCGAACGATAGCGTCGGCGACACGACCCACCTGTACTGCGGCAGCCACGTTGTGCACTCGCAGAACGGCGGCTCCGGCCTGGATCGCCAGCGCCAGGGTGGCGCTGGTGGCGAAGTCCCTCGCCTCGGGCGGAGCCGGGTGCCCGGCCCCCTCGAGGATGGCGCCGAGCGTCGATTTGCGCGAGGTCCCGAGCACCACCGGATACCCGACCGCGACCAGGTCGTCGAGGTGGGCGAGCAGCCGGAGGTTGTGGTGACGGGTCTTGCCGAACCCGATTCCGGGATCGAGGCAGATGCGCTCCCGGGCGACGCCGCCGGCTTCGACCGCGGTGGCGCGGTCGCGCAGCATGTCGCCGACATCCAACACGACGTCGCGGTAGTGCGGATCGAGCTGCATGGTGCGGGGGTCGCCCTGCATGTGCATCAGCACCACCCCGGCCCCGGCCTCCCGGCACACCTCGACCATGGCGGGGTCCCGCAGCGCCGTTACGTCGTTGACGGCCTCGGCGCCGGCGTCCAGCGCCGCCGCCGCCACCGCCGGTTTCATCGTATCGACCGACACCACGATGTTTCTCTCCACCAGGCCTGCGACCACCGGCAGCACCCTCACGATCTCCTCCTCGGCGGAGACGGCGCCGGCTCCGGGACGGGTCGACTCACCTCCGACATCGATGATGTCGGCCCCCTGCTCCCACATGGCAGCGCCGTGGGCGATGGCAGCGATGGCCTCCGCCGCGGCGTCGCCGAAGAAGCGGCCCCCGTCGGAGAACGAGTCGGGGGTGACGTTGAGGACACCCATGATCAGGGTGTGGTCGGCGGTGGTGAGCGTCCGGGTGCGGAGCCGCCACGTGGCGGGCGACCGGTCGGGCATCGAGTGGTCAGTCCTTCTGGGGCTGGGGATCGTCGCTCGGCGACTGGGTCGCCACCCGACTCCCGTCCTTGAGGCAGCCGTTGCTGGGGAGCCGGATCCGGATGGCACCGGTCTCGCTGTGCTCCCACTTGGGGAGGTCCGAGAAGATGGCGGCGACCTCGTCGGCATCGAGGGTCTCCTTCTGCAACAACTCCTTGGCGATGGCGTTGAGTGCCTCACGATGGGTCATGAGGATGGAGCGGGCCTCCTCGTGGGCCTGGGTCATCAGCTTGCGGATCTCCTCGTCGATGGCGGCTGCCACATCGTCGGACATCTCGTTGCCGCGGGTGTAGTCACGGCCGAGGAAGACCTCCCCTTCCGGGCGGCCGTAGTGGAGCGGCCCGAGCCGGTCACTCATGCCGTACTCCGTCACCATGCGCCGGGCCAGGTTGGTGGCCCGGTCGATGTCGTCGGACGCCCCGGTGCTGGGGTCGCCGAACACGATCTCTTCGGCGGTGCGGCCCCCGAGGGCGTAGGCGAGCTGGTCGACCAGCTCGCTGCGCCGCTCGAAGTGCTTGTCCTCGGTGGGGAGGGCGAGGGTGTAGCCGCCGGCCCGGCCGCGGGGAATGATCGTGACCTTGTGGATCGGGTAGAGGCTGGGGAGGACGTGGCCGACCAGGGCGTGACCTCCCTCGTGGAAGGCGGTGAGGTTGCGCTCCTCTTCCGAGATCACCCGGCTGCGCCGTTCGGGACCGGCGATGACCCGGTCGATCGCCTCCTCCAGCTCGCCCATGCTGATGCGATCCTTGTCGCGGCGGGCCGTCAGCAGGGCCGCTTCGTTGATGAGGTTGGCGAGGTCGGCGCCGGTGAATCCCGGGGTCAGGCGGGCCAGCACCTTGAGTTCGATGCCCTCGACGAAAGGCTTGCCCTTGGCGTGAACCGCCAGGATGGCCTCCCGGCCCCGTAGATCGGGGCGGTCGATGACGATCTGCCGGTCGAAACGCCCCGGCCGCAGCAGCGCAGGGTCGAGGATGTCGGGCCGGTTGGTGGCGGCGATCACGATCACCCCGGTGTTGACGTCGAAGCCGTCGAGCTCGACCAGGAGCTGGTTGAGTGTCTGCTCCCGCTCGTCGTGGCCGCCGCCCAGGCCGGCGCCGCGGTGGCGGCCGACGGCGTCGATCTCGTCGATGAACACGATCGCCGGGGCGTGCTGCTTCGCCTGGTCGAAGAGGTCCCGCACCCGGCTGGCGCCGACCCCGACGAACATCTCGACAAAATCCGAGCCCGAGATCGAGAAGAAGGGCGCTCCCGCCTCCCCGGCGACGGCCCGGGCCAGCAGGGTCTTGCCGGTGCCGGGCGGGCCGTAGAGCAGCACTCCCTTCGGGATTTTGGCTCCGATGAGGCGGAACTTGCCGGGACTCTCGAGGAACTCCTTGATCTCCTCCAGCTCCTCGACCGCCTCGTCGGCGCCGGCGACGTCCTTGAACGTCACCTTCGGCATGTCCTTGGTGACCTGCTTGGCGCGGGCCTTGCCGAACTGCATCACCCGGTTTCCCCCACCCTGCATCTGCATCAGGATGAAGATGAAGATCCCGAAGATGAGCAGGTACGGCAGGATCGTGCCCACGAACCACTGGAGCAGCGACGGGTTCTCCGGGTCGGTCTCGAAGTTGTCGACCCCGGCGTCGATGATCTGCTGGGTGAGGTTGCCCTCGTACTCGTTCGGGTACGGCACCCGGAAACTGGTGTTGGCGCCGGCGGCGACGGCGTCGGAGGTCAGCTCGCCGACCAGCTCATCCGACTTCGTCTTCATGGTCACCGAGGCGACGTGGTGATCCGCGAGGGCGGTCTGGAACTCCGGCAGGGTGAGCTCCGTCGGCTCCGTGGCACTGCTCACGAAGGCGTTCACCGCCATCATGACCAGGACCACGATGGCGAGGTAGATGATGACGGTGCGTGCGGTCCGGCTCACGTTTCTCCCTGTCGCTCGGCTCTCGGCGGATGGAGCGGTAACCCATCATATGCGGTCGGGCAGGCTATCCGTGATCCGCCGTAGCGGCCAGTTCGCCGGGGCGGAGCCGAGCCCCGGCGGCGGTGTGGCCCCGACCGGGCCCGTCACCCCTCGTCCATCACCCCGATGTAGGGGAGGTTGCGAAGCTTCTCCCCGTAGTCGAGCCCGTACCCGACCACGAACCCGGGGGGGATGTGGAAGCCCTCGTAACGCACCTCGAGCGGGGGTCGGTCGACGCCGTCCTTGACCAGCAGCGCCGCCAGCTCGAGCGACGCCGGGGCCCGTACCCGCAGGTTCCGCATCAAGTAGTTGAGGGTGAGACCGGAATCGATGATGTCCTCGACGATCAGCACGTGGCGCCCGGCGATCTGCTCGTCGAGGTCCTTGAGGATCCGCACCACCCCCGAGGTCTTGGTGGAGGCGCCGTAGGACGACACCGCCATGAAATCGAACTCGACCGGGAGGTGCACGTGGCGGGCGAGGTCGGCCATCACCATGAACGCTCCCTTGAGGACCCCGACCATGAGGAGGTCCTTGCCGTCGTAGTCGGCGGTGATGGCGGCGCCCATCTCGGCGAGCTTGGCATCGATGTCCTCCGCCGTGATGAGCACACGGTCGACCTTCATGGATCTCGCCTTTCCATCGTCACCTCCACGGAGATACGAGCGGGGTCCGCAGGCCGAGCCCACGCCGCCCTTCGCACCCCGGCCAGCCAGGCAATCTTCCCACGGGCCTCGACCACCGGCCAACCGGGGCGCCGGCGGGAAGGCACCCCCGCCTCGGCGAGCGCCCGGCTCACCGCCTTGCTGCCACCGCCGATGTCGATCCGGTCGCCGCGGCGGGCCGGCCGCACCGAGAGGTCACCTCCGACGGCTGCAGGGTCGAGCCGGCTGCGCCGGCGGCCGAGCGGAGTAGGGCCGCCCGGCTCGGTCACACGGCGGCTCGTGATGACCCAGCTCCCTGCCGCGACCCGGCCCGGCACCGGGAGCGGGGCCGGCGAGAAGGCGGCCGGGGCCTCGCTCGGGCGGTAGATCGTCACATAGGGCCCTTCCCGGACCGCCACCAGGCCGGCGCTGAGATCCCCCGCCCGCGGGCCGCCGCCGGCGGCGGCGAGCACCACCTCCACCTCCCGGCTCCCTCCCGGGTAGGGGGGATGGGCGAGGCGCAGGCCGCGTCGCACCACCCGCGCCGCCACCGCGGCGGGTGCGGTGACCAGCGGCGCCACCGGGATCATCACCGCCGCGCCGTCGCGCCGGATCGGCACCGCGGTCGCCGCCACCTGCAGCGCCACCTCGTCGTCCTGCAGCCATCGGGCGGCGCGGACCAGGGCCGGCCGCAGCTGCGGATTGAGGCGCTCTTCCAGCAGCGGGATGAGCTCGTGGCGCAGCACGTTGCGGCGTGCCGCCCGGTCGTCGTTGGCGGGGTCGTCGACGAAGGGCAGCTCCAGCCACTCGGCGAGGTTCCGCAGCTCGGCCCGGGAGAACCCGAGCAGGGGCCGCACCAGCCGGCCCCGCCGCGGCGTGATGCCGCCGAGCCCCGCGGTGCCCGCCCCCCGCAGCAGGTTGCCGAGCACGGTCTCGGCGAGGTCGTCGGCCTGGTGACCGGTCACGACGGCCACCCCGGCCGCTTCCCGTTCCAGGGCCGGCAAACGGGCGAGGCGGGCCCTTCCCTCCGGGGATGCCCCGGGAGGAACGTCGACCGCGACCACCGCGAGGGGGATGCCGAGATGTGCGGCCAGGGCCCGGGCCGCCTTCTCCAGCAGCGGGGAATCCGGCCACCCGTGGTCGACATGGCACGCCCGCAACCGTTCGGGGCCGACGACACGGCAGCATGCCCACGCCGCCACCGCCGAATCGGCGCCGCCACCGAGGGCGACCAGGATCCTCCCCTCGGGAAGCGACGAGACCACCGCCGCCTCCACCGCCGCGGCGAGGTCCACTAGGCGACGCGTTCGAGCCACAGCACCGGGTTCTCGATCTCGTCTAGCGTCGGGAGGTTGTCCGGTCCCTGCCACGCGGCGTCGAGCGCCGCCCAGCCGGCATGCTGCTCCACGCCCGAGACGAAAGAGGCCCCCAGCTCGTACTGGCGCATCTTCATCTCGAGCCCGACCGCCCGCATGAACATCATCGTTCGCTGGTCCTGCCGGCGTGCCTTCAACACCCGGGACATCCGCTCCTGGGTGAGGAGCTCGCGAGCGCCGATCCGGTCCATCACCACGTGACCGTGCCCTTCGAGTAGGGACATCAGCGCCTGGACCCGGTCGATGATCTGGCGTTGGGCGGGTGAGGCGAGCAGCCCGAAGAGACCCTTCTCGTCCAGCAGGGGGCGTCCCTCGGCGGAGGCGGCTCGCATCTCCTCCCGGACCCGGGAGACCCGGCCATCCTCCGGCTTCGAGGAGGCGACCAGCTCGTCGACGAGGCCGAGGAAGTAGTCCCGCATCCACGGCACCGCCATGAACTGGAGGCGGTGGGTGCATTCGTGCAGTGCCACCCAGAAGCGGAACTCGTCAGGCCGGAACTCGTGGAGGCGCTCGATGGCCAACACGTTGGCCCCGACGAACATCAGGATGTCGCCGCTGCTCCCGTCCGATGTGGGCAGCACCAGCTCGTACTGGCCCAGGACCCGGCGGGACAGCAGCCCCAACACGGCGCCCAGCTCGGTCGCCATCAGCCTCCCGGCGACGGAGCGCCCGATCCCGCGGTGCCGGCCGAGTCGCTCTTCGACCGGGCCCATCAAGATCGAGAACGACGAGATGTTCGCCTCGGCCCACTGCCGCCGCGACACCACCGTCACCTCGGGGGCGCCGGCGGCGTGGAGGCCGGTCTCCTCCTCCACCAGGGCGGCGGCCCGCTCCACGAACCCGGGAGCCTGCGCCGCGAACCGCGCTTCGTGGTAGGTCCCCTCCAGTGGATAGCTGCCGGCGAGGCGGCCCGCCACCGACCTGGCGAGATCCCAATTCACGGTGCTCATGACAGCAACGTACTACGCGCCGGAAGCTGATCGGGACCGGTCCACCGGTGGGGGGTGCCGATCCTCACTCGGTGACGGTGTAGCGGCCCCGCACCCGTACCAGGTAGTAGCCGGCGGCGGCGAGCACCGAGAGCACCCCGATGGCGACCACGGTCGGCGCCAGGAAGCGGGCGGTCCACGGCTGCTCGGTGTCTTCGGCGGTCACCGGGGGCGCCTCCACCGCGGGCTGGACCTCGTCGGCGGCGCGGGCAGCGGCGACCTGGGAGGGGACGGTGGGAAGGATGTCGGTCACCGGGCCGCCCGGCACCACGAGCAGGGCGAGGAGCAGGAGGCGGGCCGCGTTGAAGAAGACACGTCGCATCATGCCGGGGAGACTAGTGGAGCGCTCCTCGAGGCTCGACCACATTCTCTCGCCGAGTTGGTGGGGCGGTCCGAGCCGGGCGGCATCGCCACGAGCCCGGGAGGTCCGGCCTTAGGACTCCGGTACGACCCTCCCCCGCAGCCGCGGGAACCGGGTCGGGGCGTGAGCGAAACAGTATTCGTGCCGGTTGTAGCGGGAGAGGAGGGTGTCGCAGCCTTCCCTGGCGCAGCTGCGCTGCTCGCCACTGGTCTTGGGAGCTCTGCTCCCCCCCATGATGCGCTTTCCCTTGAGCACGTGATCAGCCATGGTCTCCGAATCTCATTCCTCGGGGGAGGTGCCCCGTCAGGAGGTTTCTTCTGCTTCTTGCTGGATCAACGCATGGAGACGGTCGAATAGTTCCGGCGGCGGCTCGTCACAGCCCCGCTCGCGGATGACCGCCTTGAGCTTCGTCTCGAATTCGAAGGCGCTGCAACAGTGGTCACAGTGCCGGAGATGCCATCGGATCCGCATCCGGTGCGCCCAGGTCAACTCCTCGTCGAGGTAGTTGTAGACGTACTCGATGGCGTGGTCGCAACCTGCGCTCATGGGCCCGATCCAGTCAAACCGCGTTCTTCAGCCAAAGACCACAACTTCTGTTGGAGTGCTTTTCTTCCACGGTGGAGCCGCGACATGACGGTTCCGATGGGAATGTCGATGATCTGAGCGATCTCCTTGTAGGAGAAGCCCTCGACGTCGGCCAGCAGCACCGGCAGCCGGAAGTGCTCAGGAAGGGACTCCAGTGCCTCCTTGACGTCGGCGTCGACGATCTGGTCGAGCACGGAGTCTTCGGCGCTCGGCTCGGCGCCGGTCTGCTCGCCGAGGCGGCGGAACAGGTAGAAGTCCTGGAGATCACCCAGCTCAACCTCGCTGGGCCGGCGCTGCTGCTTGCGGTAGCGGTTGATGTAGGTGTTGGTGAGGATCCGGTAGAGCCACGCCTTGAGGTTGGTGCCCTCCTTGAAGGTGTGGTAGGCGCGGAACGCCTTGAGGAAGGTCTCCTGGACGATGTCCTCGGCGTCGGCGGGATTGCGGGCCATGCGCAGTGCCGCCGAGTAGAGCTGCGGGGCGTACTGCATCGCATCCCGTTCGAAGTTGGCTTGCTCCGCCATCAGCCCCGATCTCGACGATTGCCCGGCTGCTCCTCCGGCAGCCCGAGTCCCCCCGCGAGGCCGTCCCGCTCGCCTCCGGACCGGGGCGCCGACGACCTTCCCTCTCCTGGTGCCGACCGATGGTCGACGAGACGACACTACTCCGTGGCAGGGTACACTGCCGCCCATTCCGCCGGAGTAGCTCAGTCGGCAGAGCGACGCACTCGTAATGCGTAGGTCAGGGGTTCGATTCCCCTCTCCGGCTCTCGGCGCCGGGTCTGTCACCCGGCGCCTCGCCGCTCCTCAGGCCCAGTTCGCCGCCCTCCACGCCGTGTACTCGTCGGCGAACCCCACCATCAACAGCGGAAGCAGCCCGCCGGTGAACACCCCGGCGGGCGGGGCGACCACCAGCAGCACGAAGGTGTAGAGCACGGTGACCACCACCGCCCACACCCGGCGCCGCACCACCCGATTCAGGTCCGGGCGGTTGAGGGAAAGCGCCCCGCCGGCGGCAAAGCCGGCCGTCGCCCCCAGCGCCGGCGACAGCAGCCCGACCGAGAGGCCGAGGACGATCAGCAACCCCATCGACTGCAGCACCCGCCGCGGGAAGTCCTTGTTGCGGGAGACGACGCCGACCGCCACGAACACGAACGGCGCCATCGCCAGCCCGGCCCCGAACAGGCCCAGGTTGATCTGCACCACCCCGCCCTCGGGCACCGCGAAGGCGGCGGCGTAGAGGAAGTAGCTGAACGTCATCACGATCGTGCCGACCGCGATCGCGAGCCAGTTGCGGCGCCGCCAGCTCTCCGTTTCCGGCGCATCCACCTGTGGCGAGACCTACCCCTTCACCGATCCGGCCGTCAGGCCCCGGACGAAGAACCGCTGCAACCCGAAGAAGACAAACAGCGGGAGGATCATCGTCACGAAGGCCGCCGCCGGGAGCAGGTTGAGAGCGCCCTCGCCACGACCCGACAAGGTGGCGAGGCTCTGGGTGAGCACCGCTACCTTCGGGTTGTTGCCCAGGAAGATCAGCGCCACCAGGTAGTCGTTCCACACCCAGAGGAACTGGAAGATGGCGAACGACGCCAGCACCGGCACCGAGAGCGGGACGACGAGACGGCTGAAGATCATGAAGTGATCGGCGCCGTCGATCTTGGCGGACTCGATGATCGAGGACGGGAGCGACCCCATGTAGTTCCGTAACAGGTAGACCGCCAGCGGCAGCCCGAACCCAGCGTGGGCGAGCCAGATCGCCGGGAAGGTGCCGTTGATGTTGAACGTGGTGTAGATCTTCAGGATCGGGATCAGCGCCATCTGGAGCGGAACCACCATGAGACCGACGACGGTCACGAACAGCACGTTGCGGCCGGGGAACTCCATCCAGGCGAAGGCGTAGGCGGCGAACGCCGCGATCGTGATCGGGATCACCACCGCCGGGATCGTCACCGCCAGCGAGTTGGCAAAAGCGTTGCCGAAGCCCTGGTCGAGGGCGGTCCGGTAGTTCTGCAGGGTCCACGTCGTGGCATCGAAGAGGTGGCCGAACACGTTCCACCATCCTGAGGCGCGGATCGAGCGCGCCTCCCGCAACGAGCTGATGAACAGCCCGAGCGACGGGATCGTCCACAGGGTGGCGATCACGCCCACCGCTAGGTAGACGGGCAGGTTCTTGAGGCCGCCACCTTTCTCCTTGGGCACCTCGATAGCGACGTGCTCTGTCTCGGTCGTCGTCATCGCATCGCCTCCTCTGCCCGGAACCGTTTGACATTGAGGGCGAGAACCGGCACCACCGCGATGAAGAGGACGAGCGCCAGGGCGGCGCCGATCCCGTTGTTCCGATTCGTGAAGAACTCCCGCACCATCGTCTCGGCCACCACCTGGGTGCCGTCACGGCCTCCGGTCATGACGAAGACGATGTCGAACGTCTTCCACACCAGAATGACCACCGTGGTCCACACCACCATCACCGTCGAGAAGATGACTGGGAAGACGACCCGCCGGAAGGACTGCCACTCGGTGGCACCGTCGATGCGGGCCGCCTCCTGCAACTCCACAGGAACTGACTTGATGGCCGAGGACAGGATCACCATGGAGAAGCCGGTCTGCAGCCACACCAGGATCACCATCAGGAAGAGGTTGTTCCACGGCTGCTGGCGAAGCCAGTCGATCGGCTGGCCTCCGAGCCCGTCCCAGACCGCGTTGAGCACGCCGATCTGGGCGCCGTAACCCGGGGCCCGGAAGTAGTAGACGAACCCCCACACCACGCTGGCGCCGACGAACGAGATCGCCATCGGCAGGAAGATGAGCGACTTGGAGAGGGACTCCGCCCCCTTCGAGAGCCGGTCGGCGAGGGTGGCGAAGGCGAGGCCGACCACCACCGCCAGGAACGGCACGACCACCACCCAGACGATGCTGTTGCGGATCGAGATCAGGTAATGGCTCTTGGTGAAGATCGTCACGTAGTTGTCGAAGCCGACGAACGACTTGCTGCGGGCGTCCTGCAGGCTGAGGATGGCGGTGTTGACCGCCGGGTACACCAGGTAGAACGCGAGCAGCACGATCGCCGGGCCCACGAAAGCGAAGGGCCGGACGGCGGCGGCGGCCCGGCGTGGCAAGAGACTCACCATCCGGTCCATGCCCCAGAAGAGCGCCCAGACCCCGATGATGCCGACCCCGAGGGCCACGGCGACCTGGAGGAGCTTGTTCACGCCCTCGTCCCTGAGAAAGGTGAATGTGAAGAAGAACACCACGAGCACCGCAGGCACGACCAACGCGGAGCCGAACCTCAGGAGCCACACCACGAAGGCGTTGGTGGCCGGTTCTTCCGGTGGCCTCGGCACCGGTACCCGTTCTTCCTCGAGCACGGGCGGCGTAGTCATCGAACCTCCCTTCAATGAAGCGGCGACGACAACCCTAGTCACGCGGAGGGGCGGCCTGTCGGCCGCCCCTCCGTCTCAGATTCGCGACTTGTCTGCGGCCTACGGCCAGCTCGCCTCGACGGTGTCGATGACGGACTGGGTCGATGCACCCTGGCTCCAATCGACCATCGCGACCCAGAACGAACCCTGGCCGACGGCCGGGGGCATCAGGTCGGAGGCGTCGAACACGAAGGTGTTCGCGGCCAAGGCGTCGGTGACGGACTTGGCGAAGGCCTTGGCCGACTCTGTGTCGTAGCAGTTCGGGTCCACGTTCTTGTTGCCCGGGAGCCGCTCCACCCCGGCGACACCGTGGCCGCCGTACTTGGCGATGCCACCGCCGTCGGGAGACGCCAGCGTGCACTGCCAGTCGGGTGAGATCCAGTCCTTGATGGCCTGCACCTCACCGTCGGAGTCGTCGAACACGATCAGGGTGTCGCCGCCGCCCATGGCGCCGACGTTGCCGTCGATGCTCGGGAACGGGAACACCTTGATCTCGGATTCCTCACCGGGCTCGTAGCCGGGAGCCTGCTCGAAGAAGTTCGAGATGAACGAGCCCTGCTTCAGCATCAGACAGCCGGGTTTGGGATCATCGAACAACGGAGCCGGCGAGTCCTGGAAGCTGGTGCTCGCCACGTTCTCGGCGCCGCCGAGCACGAAACCGTCGCCGAACAGGATCTCACCGAAGGTGTCGAACGCCTTGGCGACGGATGGATCGTTGAATGGGATGTCGTGCTTGAACCACTGGCTGTACATGGCGCTGCCGGATTCGCGGACGTAGATGTCCTCGATCCAGTCGGTGCCCGGCCAGCCGGTGTTGTCGCCGCTGCCGAAGCCCATGCACCACGGGGTGTAGCCGTCGGCCACCATCTGCGTGGAGAGGGCGATCAGGTCATCCCAGGTCTCCGGGATGGTGTAGCCCTCGGCCTCGAACGTCGGCTGGTGGTAGAAAATGATCGACTTGAAGTTCGGGAACCACGGAATGCCGTAGTGGTTGCCGTCGGCGCAGAGGCCGAGGTCCATCCAGAACTTCGAGTGATCCGCTTCCATCGTGGCGATGTCGAAACCCATGTCCTCCAGCGAGACGAGCTTGCCCTCGTCGGCGAACTCGCAGATCGAAGCAGGCTGCGGCGTGAACGCCACCTCCGGTGGGTTACCGCCCTCGACCTGGATGCGCAGCTCCGTCTCGAAGCTGTCGGATCCGGTCACCGTGATGGTGGAGTCGGTCTCGGTGTCGTAGACGTTCATGAAGCCTTTGAGCGCGTCTAGCTCGACGCCGGTCGGGGCGCCGGAAACCGTGAACTCCGCACCCACCTTCTTCGACCCGCCGTTGTCACTGCCGCACGCTGCAACGAGCATCGCAAAGACCACAGCCAGCAAGAACCACTTTCCTCTTCTCATACATACCCTCCGGAATCGGGAGTTCCTCCTCAGGGGGCCGTTGGGGCCCACTGATGAACACTACTGACACGAGCGGACGGATACCACTGAGACGGGACCGGTGAGAGCGCGACCATCACCGCGGGAGGGTGGGGCGGGGGTCGTCACCGGACCGCAAGCCGCCCGCGGCGCGGTCGATCCACGGGCCGAGCCTGGCATCGAGCGCCCGTTCCCAGTCGGCCATCATCGCCGCCGGCGGGTCGACCCGATCGAGGTAGTCGTCGGGGATCAGGGGCGGCTCGATCCAGATGCGCACCGGGGTCCGCCGCAGCGCCGGCTGCTCCATCCCCATGGTCCCCTCACTGCCGTGGATCGCCACCGGAACCAGCGGGGCGCCGCTGCCGATCGCCAGCCAGGCCGCGCCCCGTTTCGGGGCAACCTCTCCCCACGCCGTGACGCGCCGACCCTCCGGGAACACCCCGAGCAGGCCACCAGTGTCGAGGTGGGCGAGAGCTTGCCGCAACGCCCCGAGCGGCGGACGGGTGCGGGACATGGGAATGGCGCCGTGGAAGAGGGTCACCCGGTCGAAGAGACGGGACCGGCCGAACAACTCGTCGAGCGCCAGGTAGCGCACGTTGCGCCCGGCCGCCAGGGTGACCAGCACCGGATCGATCAGCGACAGGTGGTTGGCGGTGAGCACCGCGGGACCGTCGGGGGGAAGGTGCTGGCGACCGGTGACCTCGAGGTCGAAGAGCCGGCGCCCCAGCCAACCGAGGGGTCGGTGCGTCACCGCCACCAAGCGGCGGGCCGCGGTCGCCGATGGGAAATCAGTCCCCGGCACCGAGATCGGCAAAGAGCGCGGCGAACGCGAGCTGGGGTCGCTGGTTCGCCTGGAGGGAATCGATGGCATCGAGAACCCGCGCCGCGTTGCGAACGGCCCGCGCCGGTGTGATCCGGGTGAGGGCGGGAGCGGGGATGTCGGGGTTGCGGACGGCCGCCCCGAGCTGGGCGGCGGCGGCGTCCCGGTAGAAGCCGGCGAGGATCTCCAGTCCAGAGATCGAGAGGGCGGCGGTGGCACGCCGCAGCTCACGCTCGTGGCGATCCTTCAGGGCGCGACCGCCCCCTTCGGGGGATGTCTCCTCCTCCTGCTCCTGCCGTTCCCGCAGCGCCACCAACAACGGCTCGGCGGCGGCGGTCACCTCGTCGGCCAGCAGGTAGGCGTCCCCGGGATGCTCGGAGAGACGGAGCGGCAGGCTGAGCCAGACGTGACGGAATCCGGCGACCTCGGGACGGGTCGCCAGCGCCACCGCCAAGCCGGGACGGCCGCCCGAGATGCGGGCGGCGTGCTCGGCCTGGGTGGCGTCGACCCCGAGCCGAGCCAGTCCCGCCGCCACCTCCGTCTCTCCCACCCGTCCGAACACGATCGTCCGGCATCGACTGGCGACGGTCTCGGGGAGGTCGTCCTCGGACTCGGTGATGATGATGAACACGGTGGAGGCGGTCGGCTCCTCGAGGGTCTTGAGCAGGGCGTTGGCCGCCTCGTCGTTCATCGCTCCGCCTTCCTCAAAGACGAACACCCGCCGCCTCGCTTCGAGGGGGGCCAGCGAGGCGAGCGCCACGGTGTTGCGGGCCTGCTCGACGGTGATGGCGGTGCGGCCCTCGGGTTCGACAACGACGACGTCGGGGTGGACCCCCCGCACCACCCGCCCCCGGCAGGCCTCGTCGTCGCCGCAGAGCAGCGCCGCGGCGAAGCGGCGCGCCACCATGGCCTTGCCGGCCCCGGCGGGACCGGTGAAGAGGTAGGCCTGGGCCGGGGCCCGGATCTCGTCGCGCAGCAGCTCGACGACGTGGCGGTGCCCGATCACGCCGGTGAAGAGATCTGCCACCGCTCCTCCATCGCTTGCCGCACCGTGTCCCACACCTCGTCGATCGGCGAGTCGGCCTCGGCGACGACGAACCGCCCCGGCTCGGCGGCCACCAGCTCGTCGAAGGTCGCCGCCACCCGTTCCTGGAAGCCGAGGCCCTCCGAGCCGATCCGGTCGGGGACCTGCTGCCGCTTCAAGCCGATCTCGGGAGCGAGCCGGAGCAGCACGACGAGCTCGGGCCACACCTCACCGAGCCCGGGGGCGTTGACGGAGCGCACCCGTTCCACCCCGAGCCCTCTCCCCCCGCCCTGGTAGGCGAGGGAGGAGTAGACGGAGCGATCACTCACCACCCAGCTCCCGGCGGCGAGCGCCGGGCCTACGACCTCGCGGGCGAGTTGGGCCCGGGCCGCCGCGAACAGCAGCGCCTCACTCCACGGGGCGACCGTACCTCCTTCGTCGAGCAGCACCCGGCGGATGCGCTCCCCGGTGGCGGTGCCTCCCGGTTCCCGCACCTCGACGACGTCGACCCCGTGGCGGCGCAGGTGGGTGGCGCAGCGGGCGGCAAGGGTCGACTTCCCGGTTCCCTCGATCCCTTCGAAGGCGATGTAGTGGCTGTTCACGGGTCCTCGTCCACTTCGGCCGCATCGGGAGGGGCCTCGTCGCTCGGGCGCCGGATCTGCACCCGCCGGGCCCGCTCCGCCTCCACCATGATCTCACGGGCCTCGCTGCCGAGCTCAGGGAACCGCAGCAGGTGGCGCAGGCTCCAGACGATCATGGCGCCCGACGCCACGATGGTGAGTCCTCCCAGGAACAGGACCCAGCGGCTCGGGTCGTTGAGGCGCCCCAGGCGGAGGTTGCGGAAGGCCCCGACGAGCGGCACCGCGATCGCCATCGAGACGAAGAGGCCGATGCGCATGAGGGCGAACAGGGTGGCGAACACCCGTCCCCGCATCTCGTCGTCGACCCCCTCGTGGAGGTGGGTCATGGCCATCACGTACCCGGCGCCCGCCCCGAACCCGAACAGCAGCATCCAGGCGAAGGCGGCGGCGACGGTGTTGACAATGGCCGCCGCCGCCAATCCGGCGCCGGTGCCGAGCAGGGCGAGCCCGAAGACGAGATCGCGGTGGATGATGCGGTGCTCGTAGAAGGAGACGAGCATGATGCCGGCGCCGGCTCCCATCCCGAGGGCGGTGATGAGGGCGAAAAACGCCGCCGGATCGGCGCCGAGCACGTCCTCGGCGAAAGCCTTGCCGAGCACGATCACCGTCCCGCCGCCGAAGAGCGCCGTCGCCATGCCGAGGATCACCCGCCGCACCCTCGCTTCGCGCATCAGGAACCGGGTGCCGTCGACGAAGTCGGCCCACGAGGCCCGCAGGTCGACCCCGTTGGAGGCCTGGACGGCGAGCGGCGATTCGATGCGGGGCAAGGTCGCCACCAGGAAGCCGGAGATGAAGAAGGTCCCGGCGTCGACGAAGAACGCCAGCGCCAGGCCCTGGGTGACCGCGGGGAGCAGGCCGCCCAGGGTGACGGCGGGAAGCGAGGCGAGCACGAAGTTGAAACCCGCTCCCAACGGGACCGTGCCGTAGGCGGCGCCCAGCATCAGGCTGTTGGCGGTCACGAGGTTCTCGGGCGCCACCAGCCGGGGCACCATGGCGGTGCGGGGAGGCTGGCCCAGCAGGCTGAGCAGCTCGAGCAGGACCGTGATCGCCACCAGGGTGGGGAGCGTCCGGACAAGAACCAGGGAGGGGATGACGAGTCCCCGCCCGACGTCGGCGATGACGACCAGCTTGCGCCGGTCCACGCGGTCGGTGATCACCCCCGCCACCGCCCCCAGCGCCAGCCCGGGGACGATACGGGCCACCAGCGTCACCAGGATGCCGCTTTCGCCGCCGATCGAGTCGGCCAGGGCCAGCATGGCGAAGAGGGTGATCCAGTCACCCGTGCTGGAGATGGCGGCGGCCCAGAAGAAACGCGAGAACGGCCCGCGCCGTGTCATGGCGCCGGCACTGAGCGGTTGGGTGACTGGCGACGTCATTCGGAGGAACCATAGAGGACGGCGGCCCCCGCCCGACTGCGCGCCGATCCCGAGGGGACCGTCCCGGGTGGAGGCTACCCCCCGGGGGTTCCCTTGCGCCGCTTCGCCGGCCCACGATCTCTCCGCTCCTGGAGCAGGTCCGCGGCCCGATCGAGCGTGAGAGTGTCGACCTGGTCGGTGCGCTTGAGCGAGGCGTTCGTCTCGCCGTCGGTGACGTACGGCCCCCAGCGGCCGTCCTTGATCACGACGGGTTTACCGCTGTTCGGGTCCTCCCCCAGCTCCCGGAGCGGCGCCGCGGTGCGACCTCGCGGCCGGCGCGGCTGGGCGAGGATCCGCACCGCTTCGTCGAGCGAGACCGTAAAGAGCTGTTCCTCCGTGTCGAGGCTGCGCGACTCGCTCCCCCACTTCAGGTAGGGGCCGTACCGCCCATTCTGGGCCGTGATCTCCCCCCCGTCGTCGGGATGGTTCCCGACGGCACGGGGCAGGCTGAGGAGCCGGAGGGCGTCGTCGAGACCGATCGAATCCTGGGACATGCCCCGGAAGAGGGAGGCGGTGCGCGGCCGCCGGTTGGCGTCCTCGTCGCGCTCTCCGAGCTGGACGTAGGGCCCGTAGCGCCCGCTACGGACCAGGATCTCGTAGCCGGTGTCGGGGTCGGTTCCGAGGATCTTCTCGTCGCTGCCGCTGGCGAGCAGCTCGAGGGCCTTGTCGGAATCGAGCTCGTCGAGGGCCAGGTCGTCGGGAATGGATGCCCGGTCCTCGCCCCGCACCAGGTAGGGGCCGTACTGCCCGCAGCGGGCGACGATCTCGACCCCGTCGGGGTCGCTTCCCACCGGGAACGAGTTCACTTCCCGCGGGTCGATCTTCTCGAGCGCCTCGTCGGACACGAGTTGGCGCAGGCCCGGCTGGCCGTCCCCGAAGTAGAACTCTCCCAGCCACGGGGCCATGTCCGTGTCGCCGGCGGCGATGGCGTCGAGATCTCGCTCCATCCGGGCGGTGAAGTCGTAGTCGACGTAGTCGGCGAAGGCGCCTTCCAGCAGGGCGACCACCGCGAACGCCCGCAACGTCGGGAGTAGCGCGGTGCCCTGCTTGCGGGCGTACTCCCGGTCGAGGATGGTGGAGATGATGGTGGCGTAGGTGGAGGGCCGCCCGATGCCGAGGTCCTCGAGCCGCTTGATGAGCGAGGCTTCGGTGTAGCGGGCCGGCGGCTTCGTCTCGTGGGTGGTGGCGGCGATCTCGCCGGCATCGAGGACCTCGCCGGTGGCGATGGCGGGAAGCCGGGTGTCGCCCTCATCGAGGGCGGCGTCGGGGTCGTCGCTGCCCTCGACGTAGGCCCGCATGAATCCGGGGAAGGTGACGGTTCGTCCCGAGGCGGCGAACTCGCAGTCACGGCCGCTCTCGGGAGCGGCGGCGCCGAGCCGGATCTGCAAACTCTCCCCTGTGGCGTCCTTCATCTGCGACGCCACCGTCCGGGTCCACACCAGCTCGTAGACGCGGGCCTCGTCGGAGGAGGGCCCGAAAGTGGCGGCGATGTCGCTCATCTCGCGGAACTGCTCGCCGGCGGGGCGGATCGCCTCGTGGGCCTCCTGGGCGCCCGGCGCCGCCTTGCCGAAGGTGCGGGGCTGGGACGGCAGGTACTCGGGTCCGTAGCGGGCCGTCACCAGGGCGCGGGCCGCCTCCACCGCGGTGGCGGACAGCGTCGTCGAGTCGGTGCGCATGTAGGTGATGCAGCCGGCTTCGTAGAGGCGCTGCGCCGCCGCCATGGTGCGCCGCGACCCGAAGCGCAGCTTGCGCCCCGCCTCCTGCTGCACGGTGGCGGTCCGGAACGGCGCCGCCGGCTTGCGGGTGTAGGGCTTGCGCTCCACCGATCGCACCGTGAAGGTGGCGGATCGCAGCTCGACGGCGAGGCCCTCGGCGGCCGTGGCGTCGAGGCGGAGCCGGTCCCCGCTCAGGTGGCCGGCGGCATCGAAGTCCTTCCCGGTGGCGACCCGGCGGCCGTCGACCTGCTGCAGGACGGCGTCGAAGGCGGGGCCGTCTCCGGCGGTGGCGCGGAATGTCCCCTTCACCCCGCAGTAGCCGGCAGCCACGAAGGCGATCCGCTCCCGTTCCCGTTCCACCAGGATCCGGATCGCCGGCGACTGCACCCGCCCGGCGGAGAGGCCCCGCTGGACCTTGCGCCACAGCACCGGCGAGACCTCGTAGCCGAACAGCCGATCGAGGACCCGTCGCGCCTCCTGGGCCGCCACCAGTCCGCGGTCGAGGTCACGGGGATGCGCCACGGCCTCCCGGATGGCGGGGGCGGTGATCTCGTGGAACACCATGCGCCGCACCGGGACCTTGGGCCGCAGCACCTCCAGCAGGTGCCAGGCGATCGCCTCCCCTTCCCGGTCCTCGTCGGTGGCGAGGTACAGCTCGTCCGCTTGCCGCAGGGCGGCCTTCAGCGTGGTGACCTGCTTGCGGCTGTCGGGGGTGACGACGTAGAGAGGGGTGAAGCCGCTCTCGATGTCGATCCCGAATCGGGACTGGCGCCACCGGTCTTTGAGCCGCTCCGGCACCTCACCCACCTTGCTCGGGATGTCGCGAATGTGCCCGATGGAGGATTCGACGATGAAATCGTCCCCCAGGAAACGGGCGATGGTGCGCGCCTTGGCAGGCGACTCGACGATGACGAGCTTCTTCGACATACCCCAAAGAGTGGATCGGTCCCGACGGGTTCGACGGGCAGGCGGTGCTGATATGTACGGCACAAACCGGGCGCTGTCAAGACGGGGGCGTTCCGTCAGGTGCCCGAGAGTCCCTCCACGAGACGCTCCACGACCCGGTCCCAGGTGAACTCACGTTCCACCCGGGACCGCCCCTCCCGCCCCATCGCCCCGGCTCGCGCCGGGTCGTCGAGGAGGTACTCCAGGCCGTCGACGATGTCGCCGACCGAGTGGACCACGAACCCGGTCTCGCCGGGGAGGACGGTCTCCGGCGCTCCGCCGGAATCGCCCGCCAGGACCGGCAGGCCGGTGGCGGCCGCTTCCAGGAACACCAGGCCGAGGCCTTCGACCTCGACCCCTCCCCAGCGGGAGCGGCACGGCATGCAGAAAGCGTCCATCTCCCGGTAGAGGTCGCCGAGCCGTTCCCACGGCACGTCCACCTCGAACCGCACCGGGACGCCGCTCCGCTCCGCCAGGCGCCGCAGGCGGGGTTCGGTGCGTCCCTTGCCGACCAGCAGCAGCGAGGTGGCAAGGCCGCGCCGGCGCAGCTCGGCGGCGGCGGCGATGAGCCGGTGCTGCCCCTTGCGAGGTACGAACCGGCTGACGCAACCGATCACCGGCGGCTCGTTGCGGGGTGGCTCGGGCGGAGGAGCATAGGCGGCGAGGTCGACCCCGCCGCCGAGGTAGTGGACCGGACGACCGGTGAGGCGGGCGACCCGTTCCCCGGTGAAGTGGCTCACCGCGAAGCGGGCGTCGAGCTTCCGCAGCGTACGCCCGAGGAGTTGCTGCAGCCCGGGGAGGGCGGACGGGATGGTGACCTCGGCGCCGTGGCAGAGCACGGCGACGGGTACCCCGAGCTCCTTCCCCAGACCGGGACCGAGCGGGGTGAGCGGGTAGGGAGCGCCGAACAGGACCGCGTCGGGCTGGAACTCCGCCGCAGCCCGCCGGATAAAGGAGGAGACGTGACGGGTGGGCCACATGAAGCGGCGCCGGTGGCGCCGCACCACGGCCTCGCCCTTGGCGGTCCCGGTGGCCGGTCTGTCGGCGGGGGCGACCACCTGCACCGGGTAGGGGTAGGCGTCGACCAGATTCGCCAGGTACTGCTGGATCCCGCCCGGCTTCGGCGGGTAGTCGTTGGTGACGACGAGCAGCCGCATGACCTCAGTCCTCGAGGTGGGGCGCCAGGTTCCAGCCCAGCAGCGACGGTCGCGGCCCGCCCATCGCGATCCGGGCGTACCCGGTGTTGGCGAGCAGGGTGAGCCGGCCCCGGAGGGGGAATCCGATGCCGAGCAGGCCGGCGGCGAAGGCGCGGGTGGCGCCGCCGTGGGACACGACTCCGACGCGGCCGCCGGGATGGGCGGCGGCGATCCGCTCCACCGCACCTCGCATCCGGGCGCTCACCGTGGTGAACGTCTCCCCGGTGCCGCCTCGCACGATGTCCTCCCCGGCGACGAGCCGGGCCATCGTGTCGGGGTCGGCGGCGGCGATCTCGTCCTTGGTGCGGCCTTCCCACGCCCCGAAACCGATCTCGACCAAGTCGTCGGCGATGGCGAGCGGGGTGGCGTGTGGCTCCGCCAGGATCTCGGCGGTGTCCCGGGCCCGGCGCAACGGCGACGTGTAGATGGTATCGAGCGGAGGAAGGCGCCGGGCCAGCTTCCGGGCCTGGTCCCGTCCCTCGGCGGTGAGGATCCCGTCGGTCTGCCCCTGCCAGCGGCCCTGGTCGTTGGCTTCGGTCCGGCCGTGGCGAATGAGCAGGACCTCGGTGGCGGCGCCACGGAGGGGTGGGCGCCCGTCGGTGAGGTGGGTGTCGTCGTTGTAGCGGGGAAGGCGGCGGCGGTCGCCGTCGGCTCGGAACGTGGTGAGGGCGGTGTTGGCCATCAGCCCCAGCGGGCTGGGGAGCCTCGTCTCCAGCAGCACGGTGGCGAGGGTGAGCAGCGCCAGCCCGTGCCCGACCACGAGCGCCGTTCCCTCCCCTACCCGCTCCACCAGCTCGTGGTAGGCGGCGAGCTGGCGGGTGGCGGTCTCGGAGAGTCGCTCGGCGCCGCCGAGGGGCACGTCTTTCCCGGCGAACATCGCCCGCAGGTCGTCGGGCCACTGCCGCTGGATCTCCTCGCCGGTGAGGGTCTCCCAGTCTCCGACGAAGGGCTCCCGCCAGCGGGCGTCGACCTCGAAGTCACGGCCGAGGGCGGCGGCGGTCGCCTGCGCCCGACCGAGGTCCGACGCGACGACGACGTCGAAGTGACGGCCGGCGAGGCGGCCGGCGAGCCGCGCCGCCTGCTCCTGGCCGGCGGGACTCAGCGGGGAATCGGTGTGGCCGTGCCAGCGCCCGGCGACGTTGCCGTCCGTCTCGGCATGGCGCACCAGCGTGATCTCGACGGCCACGACAACTCCCCGGACGACGATTCCCGGACCTCTTCGTAGGCTAGGCGAGGCGATGCCGCCTCCCGCCGCCCCCCCACTGACGGCAGGAGCGGGGCGCTACACGAAGGCCGAGGCGAAGATGAGGCTGACGATCGTCATCACCTTGATGACGATGTTCATGGCCGGGCCCGACGTGTCCTTGAAGGGATCGCCGATGGTGTCGCCGACCACCGCCGCCTTGTGCGGTTCCGAGCCCTTGCCGCCGTAGGCGCCCGCCTCGATGAACTTCTTGGCGTTGTCCCAGGCGCCGCCGGCGTTCGCCATGAAGATGGCGAGCAGGAAGCCGGTCACGAGCGCCCCGGCCAGCAGGCCGCCCAGCGCCCGCACCGAGATGAAGCCGACGACGAGTGGCAACGCCACCGCCAGCGACCCCGGGATGATCATCTCCCGCAGCGCCGACTTGGTGGAGATGTCGACACACTTGGCGTACTCGGGCTTGGCCTCCGGCCTCCCCTCCCGCAGCCCGACGATCTCGCGGAACTGGCGCCGCACCTCTTCGATCATCTGGTTGGCCGCCCGCCCCACCGCCTTGATGGTGAGCGCCGCGAACAGGAACGGGAACATCCCGCCAAGGAAGAGTCCGACGGTGACCGGGATGTCGAGGATGTTGAGGGTGTCGAGCTCGCCGCCGGCGTCGACGATCGCCTGCTGGAACGTGAAGAACAGCGCCAGCGCGGTGACCGCCGCCGAGGCCATGGCGAACCCCTTGGCGACCGCGGCGGTGGTGTTGCCGAGCGAGTCGAGGGCGTCGGTCGTCTCCCGCACCTCCGGCGGCATGTGCGCCATCTCGGCGATGCCGCCGGCGTTGTCGGCGATCGGCCCGTAGGCGTCGACCGACACCGTGATCCCGAGGGTGGAGAGCACGCCGATGGCGGCGATGGCGATGCCGTAGATCCCGGCCAGGTTGGCGTCGAAGGCCAGATCGCCACCCCAGTAGGCGCCGAGCATGCCGAGCGCAACCACGATCACCGACGCCGCCGCCGACCGCATCCCCTCCGCGAGACCGGAGAGCACCACGGTGGCGGGACCGGTCTGCGCCTGGCGGGCGATCTCCTTGACGACCTTGTGATGGTCGCTGGTGAACCACTCCGAGATCTCGCCGATGGACCAGCCGACGCCGAGCCCGACGACGACGGCGACAACCAGGCCCCACGAGTTCTTGACGCCTTCCACGTCGTTGAAGAGGAACGGTGTCAGCACGGCCACCCCGAGCACGGTGAGGCCCATCGCCACGTACGTGCCCTTGTGGAGGGCGGAGGCGAGGCTCCCCTTCCCCGGCTTGACGAAGAACGAGCCGATGATCGAGGCGCCCATGCCGAGCGTGGCGATCATCAGCGGGTAGAAGAAGGCCTGCTGCTGGAAGGCGTGGCCTGCGAAGGCGAAGGCGGCGAAGGCGATCGGGGCCACCAAAGACCCGACGTAGCTCTCGAAGAGGTCGGCGCCCATCCCGGCGACGTCTCCGACGTTGTCTCCGACGTTGTCGGCGATCGTCGCCGGGTTGCGGGGGTCGTCCTCCGGGATGCCGGCCTCGATCTTGCCGACCAGGTCGGCACCGATGTCGGCGGCCTTGGTGTAGATGCCGCCGCCGACGCGGGAGAAGAGGGCGATCGACGAGCCGCCGAGGGCGACCGCGGTGAGGACGCTGAACGGCTGATCGACCTCGAGCCATTCGACGAACACCCCGTAGGCGAGAGCGAGGCCGAGCAGACCGAGCCCGGCAACGGTGAATCCCATCACGGCGCCGCCGCGGAACGCCAGCGGCAGTGCCCGATCGATGCCGCCCTCGAGGGCGGCCTGGGCGGTGCGGGCGTTGGCGGCGGTGGCGACGCGCATCCCGATGAAGCCGGCCGACGCCGACAGGGATGCACCGAACACGTAGGCGATGGCGCCCCAGGGTCGACCCCAGTCGAGGAAGACGACGATGAGGGTCGCCAGGATCACCACGAAGCCGGCGACGGCGAGGTACTCACGACGGATGAACGCCATGGCGCCTTCCCGGATCGCCGCCATCAGCTCCTGCATCTTCTCACTGCCCGGATTGGCGGCGTTCACCATTCGGGCGAAGAAGAAGGCGAGGACGAGGGCCGCGATCGCGGCGGCCAGGGCCAGGTACAGCCAGATCAAAGGGTCCACGAGGCAAGCTCCCACACGACTCGACGGTGCTCGGTCGGCGGGGATTCTAGCGGGCGCCGACCTCCCCTCCGCTTGCGGCGACCCGCCGTGCTCAGCCGGGGCGCGGGCGGCGCAGCCAGAGGGCGCCGGCGGCGACGATGAGCGCGACCCCGGCCAGCGACGCCGGCACGCTGACGCCTTCGCCGAACTCCCTCCCCGGCTCGATCAGAGAGAGCTGCTCGACATCCAAGTACGACTCCCCGCCCCGATCCGGGTCGTGGTACTCCCATACTCCGGTCAACTGCACCAGGGGTCCCCGCTTGCGGTAGCCGCCCGGTGGATCGAGCCCTTCGAGCAGGGCGGCGGGGATCCGGACCCCGATGCCGATGTTGCCTCCGGTGCGGGGGCCGCCTTCCAGCAACGGCTCCCTGGCGTAGGTGTCGTCGTTGAGCTGGGTCCAGACCGTACCGTCGCTGCGGTAGCCGTAATCGCCGACGAGCTCGCCTTCGACCGTGACCTCCCCCTGGTACAGCGACGGGTCCGTGAGCAGGCCGCCGACCGGCACCTGCCCCAGGGCCGGGACGGCTGGCGCCAGCAGCAACACGGCGACGGCGAGTAGGAGCAGCAGGCGGCGCATCACTTGCCTCGCATCCAGGCGTAGAGGAAGCCGAGGAAGGCGAAGACGGCGACGAATTCGAGCCGCCCTAGCCACATCTCGGCCATGTAGACGAGCTTGAGCATGACCGGCATCGCCGGGTCGGTCACCCCGACCGAGAGCCCGACGTTAGCCCCGGCGCTGACCGATTCGAACAGGGCCCGATCGAGGGGAATCCCGTATGCCATGCCGACTCCGGCGCCGACCACGAACAGTGCCACGTACAGCAACGAGATGGTCATGGCGGCCTGGGCGAGCTGCGGAGTGAGCCGCCTCCGACCCGCCTGGATGAACCCGGTGCCGACCACGGCGCCTTCGGGGAGCAGCACCTCCCGGATCTGGTTGACGATGGCCCGCACCGTGATGCCGATGCGGAGCGCCTTGACGCCGCCGGCGGTCGACGACGCCATCCCTCCCAGCGCCATGGCGATGGCGAGGCCGCCGAACGCCAGGCCGCCCCAGGCCGCCAGCTCCGGCGCCGGCACGGTGCCGAACCCGGTGCCGGTGTGCGCCGACAGCACCTGGAAGAAGCCTTGCCGGCCCAGCCCGGCGACGTGGGTGTAGAGGCCGGTGGCGGCGAGGCCCGCCAGGGTCATCGCCATGGTCAACCCGAAGGTGGACAGGATCGTCCTCGTCTCGAGGTTCTCGAACACGGCCCGACGCCGGCCCGTCCACAGCGCGTAGTGGAGCCCGAACGACATGGCACCGGCGACCATGAGCACCCCGGCGGCGGCCTCGAAGACCGCGGAGTGGTAGTAGCCGACGCTGGTCGACTGGGGGGCGAACCCGCCGGTGTCGAATCCGGCGAAGAAGATCATGAGCCCGTGGAAGAAGGCGCGCGGGAGCTTGAAGCCGAGGACCTGCCAGGCGACGAGACCCAAGGTGGTGACCCCGAGCACGAGGTGCACCATCGACACCTTCCAGATGAACCGGGCGGTGGAGGTCACCGACGGCAAGATCCGCTCGTCGCGGGCCTCCCCGAGGTACAAGGTGAGGGCGCCCCCACCGGCGAACACGACCAGGGCGGCGATGATGATCCCCTGCCCGCCGAGGAAGTGGAGGAGGTGGCGCCAGAAGTTGAGGGACGGGGCGAGATGGTCCAGGTCCTGCACCAGGGCGAGCCCGGTGGTGGTGAGGCCCGACACGGCATCGAACAGAGCGTCAACCTCTCCCCCCCAGTGCCCGGAGAGCACGAACGGGATGGCGCCGATCAGCGGGACGAGCAGCCAGGTGAGGGCGACCACAACCATGCCGTGTGACCAGTCGAGGCGCTCGCCGGTGGGTTGGCGAAGCCCGAGCACGCCGAGGAACAGGAAGATCCCGATCATGAGCAGGAACGAGGAGAAGGGATGCCACTCCCGTCCCGCCATCGCCCAGGCCAGCGGCACCAGCCCGGCCAGACCGACGACGACGAAGATGCGACCCAACGAGTGGGCGATGACCCGGAAGTCCTCGGCGACCGGTTTGATCAGCACGTCATACCAACAGCACGACGACGGCGGCGACGAGGAAGGCGACCGCGGCGAGGGCAAGCACCACCATCACTTCGAGCACGAAGGAGAGAAGGCCGCCGGCCGCGTCGGACAAGAGGTGGCGGGGACGGCGGAAGCTGGGGCGGTTCTTCACGCGTTACCGTTGACGACGGCGTCGAGCGCGTCGCAGAAAGGTCCCTCGTTCTCGAGGGTGGTCACGGCGAGGATCCGGTCGCCCGGTTGCAGGCTGGTGGCGGCGCCCGGCACGAATGCCTCGCCGCGGCGGATCACCGTGACGAGCACCGACGGTCGCGGCAGCTTCAACTCGGAGAGCGGGGTCTCGGGAAACCCGTCGGGGATGGAGCGTTCCACCAGGCTGATCTTGCCGCCGCCGATGAGGGCGACCCGGCTCAGGTCGCTCACCTCGACCTCCCGGGAGATGACGCCGGCCATGAGGTCAGTGACGCCGATCACCGGGATCTTGAGGGCGTCGAAGGTGGGCCGGTTGCGCGGATTGTTGAGGCGGGCGAGCACGTGCTTGGCGCCGAGCGTCGCCGCCAGCTGGCAAGCCACCAGGTTGTCCTCGTCCCTACCGGTGACGGCGAGGACCCAGTCGGTACGGTCGACGTCGGCCGAGCGCAGCAGCTCGACGTCGGTACCGTCCCCTTCGAAGACGAGGACGCCGGCGTCGTCGATCACCTTGTGGGCGCGTTCGACGTTCTCCTCGATCACCGAGACCACGTGGCCCTCGCCGTCGAACTCGCGCGCCAGATAGGAGCCGACCTTGCCGCCGCCGATGAGCAGGATCCTCACTGGTCCTCCGGGTGCTTGATGTAGCGGCGCACCTTGCCGAGCACGCCCTCGCGGGCAGCGGCCACCACCAGGTCGTCTTCCCGCAGCGTGAATCCGGGGTCGGGGATGTGGGTGAGGGTGTCGCGCCGCACCGCCGCCACCCGGAGCTGGCCCGGGACCTCGAGGTCGCCGACGGTGACGCCGGTGGCCCGGTCCCCCAGCAGCATCTCGACGATCTCGACATCGCCACCCGAGAAGGTGACGTGGAAGTGGAACTCGGCGTTGACGATCTCTTCGTAGATCACCCGCGAGGCGAGCTTGGCGCCTGCGATGTACTCCACGTCCAGTGCCCGGTAGGAGTCGGCCCGCCGCGGATCATCGAGGCGGGCGATGGTCTTGGGGACGCCGAAGAACTGCTTGGCGATCTGGACCGCCATCAGGTTGGCGTTGTCCGAGTTGGTGACTGCGACGAAGGCGTCGGCATATTCGATGCCGGCTTCCTGCAGCAGCTCGATGTCGTAGGAGAGCCCTTCGTGGATGGTGCCGTCGAAGGTGCTGCCGAGCCGCCGGAACATCTCCGTGCGGTGGTCGATCACCGAGACGTCGTTGCCGTCCTCCGCGAAGGTGAGCGCCAGGTCGCTCCCGACCCGGCCGCACCCGGCGATGACGATGCGCACGCACTCTCCTTTCCTGCGCCGCCCCAGGCTAAAGGCTCGGGCCGCCACCGGCATCGACCGGCCAACGTCCTAGGGCAGGCGAGCCCGGGGGCGGGCGTAGGAGCATCTGCCGCAGACGGTGCAGAAGGGTAGCGGCGATGAGCCGCGCCTTCGGAGCGATGGCGCATGGCCGGTCAAGCTTCCGGTTAGCGGTCGACCGCCGATAGCATGCCGGCTCGTGTCTCGATCACGCTTCTCCGTCTCCATCCTCCTCGCCGCCGCCCTGGTGGCCGCCTCCTGCAGCGGCGGTGCCGAACCGACGACGACCACGACCTCGTCCACGGTGGCCACCTCGACCACCACCACGTCGACGACGACGCCGGTGGGCACGGTCACTGTCGGCGGCGAGATGGATGCGGGGATCCGGACGGTGCTCGATCACCTCTATTCCTGGCTGGCCGACCGGCGGAACCCGGAACCGGACGTCCCGGCGGACCTGCTCACACACCTCGCCGACGAGACGACCGCCGCCGGTGAGCGCGCCGCCACGGTGTCGCAGGCGGAGTTGCCGAGCGGGGACTCGGTGGCGGTAGCCGGGGTGGGAGACGATGCGGTGTTCCTCACCGACACCGGCTCCGGTTGGCATATGGTTGCCGCCGCGATCGGGGTGTCCGGTCCCTGGCTCGGGTCACAGCCGCACATGCTGCTCGTGCTCGGCTCGGACGCCCGGCCCGGCGAGAACCAGCAGCGCTACCGGGCCGACAGCGTGCATCTGCTGACGTTGCTGCCGGACGGCAGCGGGGGCGCCATCGTCGGCTTCCCCCGTGACAGCTGGGTGCAGGGCCCCGACGGCGGCATCAAGCTGAGCAGCCTCATGGCGGGGCGGGGGCCGGAGGTCATGCTGGAGAAGGTCACCGAGATGTCGAGCTTGCCGATCGAGGGCTACGTCGTCACCGGGTTCTCCGGGTTCCTCGGTCTGATCGAGACGCTGGGCTCGCTGACGGTCGATCTCCCCAAGGCGATGCGGAGCGGCAACAACTGGGCCGACTACCCGGCCGGGGTGCAGACGCTGTCGCCGACGCTCGTGTTGCGCCTCGCCCGGATCCGCAAGGGTCTTCCCCGCGGCGACTTCGACCGGTCGGTGAATCAGGGCCTCATCATGCAGGCGGGGATGGCCGCGATCCAGGAGCTGGGCGTCGGGTCCCTCCCGGACCTGCTGGCGGCGCTGACGGAAAACACCTGGACCGATCTCCCCACCGACGATCTCGTCACCTTCGCCGCCGCCGCGTTCCTGGTCGCCCCCGAGTCACTCACCAACATCGTGCTCCCCGGCCGGGTCGGAACGGCAGGAGCCGCCAGTGTGGTCTACCTCGACGAGGAGGGGACGGCGGCGATCTTCGCCGACCTCGCCGACGGGGCCCTCTCCGACACGGCCGGCGCCGCCGCCGAGTGATGTCGCCGCCCTCGGTGGGTCGGCAACCACCGAGAGTGGCTAGACACTTCGGTGACCCCCGGTCTCACCATTGACCACGGCACACAGCCAACTATTCTCACTCGTGGGCATAGTGACGTATCCCGGGTAGGGACGACGCTCCAGCGCGGAGTCCACCCGGCAGCGAGAGGTGGGGACAACATGGTGTTGGGGGATTCTGTCCGTCGAGTGCGGGCGTTCGTGATCCTGATGATGGTGGCGTCGCTGATCGCGGTCGACACCGGCTCGGCGGCGGCAGACATCGTCCCGTACGAGAACAACCTGGCGCTGGCACCCGGGGTGACGGTGTCGCAATCGTCGACGCAGACCACCGGAGGCTGGGGAGGAACGTCCCGCAGCGCCGACCAGGCGGTTGACGGGGTGCTCAACGGCACGTTCCTCCGTACCAACGGGAGCCAAGAGGGCACCTATCAGGTGGTGTCGGTGGCCGGCACCAACTCCAACCCGCAGGCGTGGTGGCAGGCGGACCTCGGGTCGTCGCAGAACGTGCACGACGTCGTGGTGTGGAACCGCACCGACGAGTTGGCCGGCAACCTCGCCGACTTCTACCTGCTCACCTCGACGAGCCCGATCCCGACCGCGCTGGCCGACGCCCTCAACGATTCCAACGTCTACCGGCAGCACTTCGACGGCCCGGTGGACGTGTCACACCGGTTCTCGATCAACCGCAACGCCCGCTACGTCAAGATCCAGCTCGTCGGCACCAACAACCTCTACCTGGCCGAGGTGCAGATCGGCGACATCGGCGCCGAGCTGGCTCCGATGCCCGACCAGATCTGGGGCGTGGTCGGCGTGGCCGACTCCCCGAGCGGGAGTGCCGGCAACGAGGTGATGGCGATCGAGCAGATCGGCAACACCATCTACGTCGGCGGCAAGTTCACCGAGGTGGTCCACAACCGGGTCACCCAGCCGCACTACGACCAGTCGTTCCTGGCGGCCTTCCGGGCTGACACCGGGGAGTGGATCGACTGGTGGCGTCCCCAGATCGACGCCCCGGTGTACTCGCTGGCGGCCTCCCCGGACGGATCGCGCCTCTTCGTGGGTGGCGAGTTCCTCAACGTCAACGGCCAATCACAGCCCGGCCTGGTGGCGCTCGATGCCGCCACCGGCGAGACCGACGGCTCGTGGGACGTCGACGTCCAGAACGGCAACGTGAACTACCCGCCCGTGGTGCGCTCCCTGGTACCCGAGGGCAACTGGCTCTACATCGGGGGCAGCTTCGGCCGCATCAACAACAACAACATCTACACCCAGCTCGGCCGGGTGAACCTCACCACCGGCAGCCCCGACACCGGATGGCGCCCCGAGGTCTCCGGCGGCGGCATCTGGGGCCTCGAAACCGACCCGAGCCGGCACCGCGTCTACCTGGTCGGCTTCTTCACCGACGTCAACGGCGATCCCAACACCATGGGAGTCACCGCCGTCCACGATCAGACCGCGGCCACCATCCCGGGTTTGCAGCATCCGGTGGATCTCTACCCCGACGAGCACCAGCACTACGAGATCATCGCCGACGGCGACACGGTGTGGCTCGCCGGTACCCAGCACGTGGTGCAGATGCTCAACGCCGACGACCTCTCGATCGAGCGGCGCTGGTTCACCGGGTGGGACAACAACTACGACTTCGGCGGCGACTTCCAGGCCATCACCCTGGTGGAGATGGGCGACGGGAGCCGGCGCATCTACGCCTCCGGGCATTTCTGGGGCGTCGTGCGCGAGATCCCCAACAGCGTCACCAGCACGTGGCAAGCCTCCCGGCAACCGCTCGTCGGCGAGGTGAAGGGCATCCTCGCCCTCGACGCCGACACCGGCGAGTACATCGGGAGCTTCACTCCCGACCTCTACGGCAGCTTGGGTGGCTGGGCGCTGCACGGCTCGCCCGACGGCTGCCTGTGGGCCGGCGGTGATATCCACCGGCGCAACGTGGGCGACCGCTACAACAACGGCATCGTGCGCCTCTGCCCCGAGGACGGGCAGGGGCCACCGGCAGGGCCACCGCTCGAGCCGCCCGACACCGAGGAGCCGGTGGTGTCGATCACCGGGCCCGGCGGCACGGTGGGTAGCACCGTCGACGTGACCGTCGAGGCGACCGACAACGAGGATCCGGCCGGAACGCTCGACGTCCAGGTGTCGCTCGACGGCGGGTCGACCTGGCACATCGCCACCTGGAGCGCAGGGGCCTACCACTACTCGTGGAACACCACCGGCATTTCCGACGGGCCGCGGCAGCTGCGAGCCCGGGCCACTGACAACAACGACAACACCGGCAACGCCCCGCCGGTGACCGTCACCGTCGACAACACGGCGCCGGTCGTCACCATCGACGCCCCGGTCGCCGACAGCGTGGTGAACGGATTCGTCGACGTCGACGTCACCGTCGACGATGCTTCGGAGGATCTCGTGGTGGAGGTGTCCACCGACGGGGGTGCCACCTGGCAGCCCACCATCTGGAGCGATGCCGATTCTGTCTTCCGGTTCGTGTGGGACACGACCGCCGGACCCGACGGATCGGTCGACATCCGGGCCCGGGCGACCGACGCCGCCGACAACTCCGCCGACGCGACGCCGGTGAGCGTCATGATCGACAACCTCAGCGACGAGCCGACCGCGGCCATCGTCTCGCCCGGGGAGGGCATGACGGTGTCCGGGGTGACCACCATCGTGGTCGACGCCGACGACTTCCAGGATCCCGCCGGGACCCTCGACGTCGAGGTCTCCCACGACGGGGGCGCCACCTGGCACGACGCCGCTTGGAACGGCTCGCTCAGCTCCTACCTGTACCCGTGGGACACCACCACGATGTACGACGGCATCGCCGAGCTGGTGGCCCGGGCCACCGACAGCAGCGCCGGTGTCGGGCAGTCGCCGACGGTGACCGTCAACGTCGACAACGACAACCCGGAGCCCGGCCCCGGGCCCGAGCCGGGTCCCGAGCCGGGTCCCGCGCCGGGTCCCGAGCCGGGTCCCGAGCCGAGTCCCGAACCGGGACCCAATCCCGACGCCCCGTTCCTCGACGTTCCGGTGTCGCATCTGTTCGCTTCGGATATCGCCTGGCTCTCCGACGCCGGGATCACCCGGGGCTGCAACCCGCCCGCCAACGACCTGTACTGCCCCGACGACGCCGTCACCCGGGGTCAGATGGCGGCGTTCCTGGTGCGGGCCCTCAACCTGACCGCAGTCGACACGGCGATCGGCTTCGTCGACGACGACGGTTCGGTCTTCGAGGCCGACATCGTCAAGTTGGCGACCGCCGGGATCACCCGAGGCTGCAACCCGCCGACCAACGACCGGTACTGCCCGACCGATGACGTGACCCGGGGTCAGATGGCGGCGTTCCTGGTACGGGCCCTCAACCTGACCGCGGTCGACACGGCGATCGACTTCGTCGACGACGACGGTTCGATCTTCGAAGCCGACATCGTCAAATTGGCGACCGCCGGGATCACCTTGGGCTGCAACCCGCCGACCAACGACCAGTTCTGTCCCGAGGACCCGGTCACCCGAGGCCAGATGGCCGCCTTCCTCCACCGCGCCCTCGGCACCTGACCGGGGGACGCGGCGGAGACGGCGCCACACGGAGAAACAGGGGGACGTGATGCAGGTGCAGCGAGCACCGGGAGTGCTCTTCGAGGTCTTCGGCGATCGGGCGGTGTTGCTCGATCAGGAAGGCCAGGAACTGCTCACCCTCAACGCGGTGGGGACGCTGGTGTGGAACACCATCGAGACGCCGGCCGATGTCGACCGTCTCGAGGAGGAGCTGTTCCCCCAGCTCGAGGGCGTGGAGCGGGAGGTCTTCTCCCGTGATCTGGCCGCCTTCGTCGAGTCGCTGCGCGCCGAGGGGTTGGTCAAGGTGAGTGACGGGCCGGGGGCGAGCTGAGGGATCGGTCCGCCGCCGTCGCCGCCACCCTGCGCCGTTCCGCCGCGGGGCGGGAGCTGTGGCTCGACGTGTCGGGGGCCTCCATGGGCCGCGCCATCGTGCCGCCGGCCCAGGTGCTCGTTGTTCCCGGTGACCGGCCCCGGCCGGGTGAGATATGGGCGTTCTGTGGCCGGGACGCCGAGGTGGTGGTGCACCGGCTCCGCGCCCGCCACCCCGACGGCCTGCTCTTCCAGGGCGACGCCATGCGGCTCCCCGACGCCGTCGTCGCTCCGGACTGTCTCATCGGCAGGGTGATCCGGATCCGGCGGGACGGCGCCACCCGCACGGTGGGCATGTTCGATCGCTGGTGGGGCGTCGCCGCCGTCTCGGGGCGGAGGCTGCGGCGGAGGATCCACCGCCTGCGGGGACGCCCACCGAGCGGGATCGGCTAGCGCGTCGCCACCGGCCGGCCCTGGCTCGTCAACCGGCCAGCGCCATCCCGGCGGTGACGATCTCCATGTTCTTCGGTCCGTGGGCGCCGGCCCCGGCGACTTCCTCGAAGGCGGCGAGCGGCACGATGCCGAGCTCGGCGACGGCGTAGGACATCAGGGCGAGCGCCATCGAGGCGGAGGCGATCCGCACCTCGGCGGTGGACGGGTCGACCACCACCACTCGGGCGGCGGTCTCGGGTGTGGGGAGGCCGGCGGCGACGAAGACGACGCCGTCGCCGTCCATCGCCTCGAGGTAGGGCGGGGCCTTCTCGAACCCGTCGTCGCTGACGATGACGAGGGCGTCGGGTCGCTCCACTCCGGTGTAGTCGATCTCGTCGGGGCCGAGGATCAGCTCGGAGACGCTGTGACCGCTCTTGACGGTGACGGGGAAGTCGTCCCGTTGTGCCGCCCACAGCCCGGCCCGCATCCCGGCAAGGCCGACGAGCCGGGCCGCCGACCGCACCCGGCCCCCGGCCGAACCGGCGATGACGAGGTGGTAGCGGCGATCGAGCGGCGCCGGGTAGGCGGCGGCGGTGGGACGGGGCGGCAGCGCCGAGTGCTGGCCTTGGGAGAGCTCCCGGTAGGCGGCGGCGTACTCGGGGCGGTCGTTCTCGTAGAGCACGCCGGTGGCGAACCCGAGGTGCTCCATGGTGGTGTCGATGGCGCGGCGGGAGAACTTGTTGGAGCGCACCAGGTAGGCGGTGCACAGGTCCCACACGTCGAGCATGGCGAAGCCGTCGTAGCGGATCCCGGCGGCGATGCGCTCTGCGAGGTCGTCGTCGAAGCTGGTGCCGCGGTAGACGTAGCCGGCGCCGTTGACGCCGACGGTGGCGCAGATGTCGAGCGGCCGCTCCAAGTTGCCGCCGGGGGTGGTGGCGGTGAGGAACCCCTCCGGGGTGGTGGCGGAGTGCTGGCCGCCGGTCATGCCGAAGTTGAGGTTGTTGAGAACGAGCACCGTGATCCCGATGTTGCGGCGGGCGGCACTGAGGAGGTGGGCGCCGCCGATACCGGTGCCGCCGTCGCCCATGATCACCACAACGTCCAGGTCGGGTCGGGCCAGCTTGATGCCCGAGGCGTAGGTGATGCTGCGCCCGTGCAGCCCGTGGAAGGCGCTGGTGGTGAAGTACTGGTCGGAGAGGCCGGCGCATCCGATGTCGGAGACGATCACCACCTGGTGGTCGCCGAGCTCGAGTTGGACGAGGGCCTTGTCGAGGCCGTCGAGCACCGGGCCGTGGCCGCATCCGGGACAGAACGGGTAGTCGGCGGCGGTGCGCAGCGTCGGGTCGGCGAGAGGGACGAGGTCGGTCACGGCAGCTCCGCCAGGAACTCGGAGGGGGCGACGAGGCGGCCGTCGACGCGCTCGATGCCGGTGATGGCGGTCCCGGGGAGCACCCGCTCGATCTCCCTCCGGTACAGGCCGGGGTTGAGCTCGGCGACGACGATGCGCTCGATGCCGGCGGCGGCGGCCGCCAGCGCCGTCTCCGGCACCGGCCACAGGCTGTGGAGGGTGAGGGCGGAGACCTTCTTCCCTTCCCGCCGGGCCTGGGCGACGGCTTCCCGCATCGACCCGGCGGTGACGCCGTAGCTGACGAAGAGGGTGGTGGCGCCGGGTTCGAGGTCGGCGACGGCCAGCTCGATCTCGTCGCGGTGGTCGTCGATCTTGGCGACGAGATGGCGGTTGAGCGCCTCGACCGTGGCCGGCTTCTTGGTGATGTAGGCCCGCTCGTCGTGGGTGCTGCCGGTGAAGCGCACCGGGGCGACGTCGCCGTAGAGCTGCATCGGCGGCACTTCGTCGCGGGGTTCGTAGCGGTAGGGCGGGACGGCGCCGCCGGGCCGTTCGCCGGAGAGGACGGGGCGTTGCCGCACCGGGACGTCGTGGTAGGCGTCGGCGGCGACGGTGCGCATCGTCATCGCCAGCTCCTTGTCGGTGAGCAGGAACACGGGGCAGCGGAACCGTTCGGCGAGGTCGAAGGCCTTCATGGTGAGCGTGTAGCACTCGGGGATGCTGGAGGGGGCGAGGGCGATGATGGGGAACCCGCCGGCGGTGCCCCAGCGCACGAATTGCACGTCGCCCTGGGAGGTGGTGGTGGCGGCGCCGGTGGAGGGCCCGAGGCGTTGCACGTCGACGATGACGAGCGGGACTTCGCCCATGACGGCAAGCCCGATGCTCTCGCTGTAGAGGCTGATGCCGGGGCCGCTGGTGGCGGTCATGGCGCGGGCGCCGGCCATGGTGGCGCCGATGCACATGCCGATGGAGGCGATCTCGTCCTCGCCCTGCATGGCGACCCCGCCGGCGGCGGGCATCTCGCGCATCATCGCCATCAGGATCGACGAGGCGGGGGTGATCGGGTAGCCGGCGAAGAAGGTGCAGCCGGCCGCCAGGGCACCCCGCACGATGGCGGTTGACCCGTCGGTGAACTCGCGCGGGGTGGGGTCCGCTGCGATGGGGCTGGCCATGGATGTTCCTCGGATGGAGACGGGGCCGGTGGTGGCCGGCCGGACCCCACAATCTACTGCCGGTGCGGCGCCTGTGAAGGGACCCGACCGCCTGGTTCAGCCGCCTCCGAGGTCGACGGGGGTGAACTCGGCGGAGCCCTTCGCCTGCACGGTCCGGTCGCCGAGCAGCAGCAGGTCGACGGGACGCTCCACCACCACGGTGACCCGCCGCGTCGCCCAGGTGCGATCGGTCCGGCAGTCGCAGGTGACGAGTTCGGCGCCGTTGGCGGAGGCGTAACGGGCAGCCTCTTCCCGGGGTGAGCCGGTGGAGCCGAACGGAGCGAAGGTGAGGGGGGCGGCGGCCAAGGCGGCGGCGTCGGCGGCGGTGCTCGCCTGGGCACGGGCGGCGAGGTAGTAGCCGGCGTCGACCACCAACGCCGCCAGCACCACGACGACGCCAATGAGCGCCAGCATCGGCAGGGCGGCGGCGCCCCGCTCCCGGCGCACTCCCTCCATCCCCCGCCCTCGCCCTTGTTTCCGCCCGCCGTCACCCGTCATCGCCCGTCTTCCCGCCTGCCGCCACCCTTCATCGCTCGACCCGCATGGTGGCGGTGCCGGTGAGGTCGATGGTGATGCCTCCGAACGGCAGCACCCGGAGCTGGTGGGCGAGCCGCACCGTGACCCGGGCCGGTTGACCCACGACGTGGGGCCGGGAGACGGTGATGCGGGCCCGCCCGCCGGCCACCCCGAGTGCCTCGCGGGCGACGGCGAGGGCGCGGGCCGGGTCGGGGCTCACCGCCGCCTCCCGTGCCCCTTCCCGGGCGGCGGCGACGACCTCGAGCTGGGCTCGGGCCGCGGTGGCGACCTCGACGGCGGCGAGCAGCACCAGCAGCAGGAGCGGGATGAGGAGGGCGAACTCCACGGTGGCGCTCCCCCGCCCGGCGTTGGTCGTGGTGGTCACACGAAGCTGCGGACCTTGTCGATGACGGCGTCGAACAGGGAGGCGAGGGCCCCGCTGCTGGTGGCCCAGGCGATGAGGGCGAAGGCGACGGCGGCCGCGGCGACGATGACGAGGGCGTACTCGGCGGTGGCCTGGCCCCGCTGGTCGGTGAGAAGGCGCATGGTTGGTTCCTTTCGGGTCGGCGTCGGCGGGTGGCCGGCGGTCACATCTCGAGCCGGGCGACGGCTTCGAGCAGGGCGGGGACGACGGTGAGGAGGAGGAAGCCGGGGAGGATGAGGAGGGCGAGCGGCAGCAGCATCAGCACCGGGAGGCGGCGGGCGGCGGCGAGGCGGCGGGCGCGTTCTTCGCCGCGGAGCTGGTCGACGAGCCCGAGCACTCCGTCGAGCAGCGGCGCCCCGGTGAGGGCGGCCCGTCCCGCCACCCGGTACAGCGCCCGGGCTTGACCTCCTGCCGTCTCCAGGATCGCGGCCGCGCCCCGGTGGTGGATGCGGCGCAGCACGTCGTGGACCTCGCCCGCCAGCGGCGGGGAGAGGTGCGGGGCGGCGGCGTCGAGGGCGGCGATGAACGGCAGCCCGGCGGTGAGGCCGAGCGCGACCAGCTCGCCCAGCAGCAGCACGTCGCCGGCGGCGGTGGCCCGGCCGCGGCGGGCCCGAACCAGGCGGACCGCACCGGCGGCGACCGCCGCAACCGACCCGGCCGCAACCGCGGCCGGGATCCCGAGCAGGAGCACCAGCCCGGCGGCCGCGGTGACGGCGGCGACCCGGCGATGGGCGAGCCCGGCGGCGTGGGCGGTGACCCCGCAGGCGGCGACGGTCATCACGTCCCGAACCTCCGCAGCAGCCAGACGACGACGCCGAGCCCGGCCACTTCGAGGGCGACACCGCCGACGAGCACCACCATCCCGAGCGGCCCGGCTGCGGCGGCGGAGGACGCCCCTCCGGTGAGCGTCACCACCGCGGCCGGCAGCACCGGGAGCCCGGCGACGACGAGGGCGGAGAAGCGGGCCTGGGCGGTGAGGGCGCGCCGCTCCCGCACGGTGGCCTGCGCCTCGGCGGCCCGTTCGGCGAGCCGCCCGAAGAGGGCGGCGGCCCGCGCCCCGGTGCGGGCGGTCAGCTCGAGCGCGGCGGTGGCGTGGCGGCCGTTGACGGGAAGCGCCGCGGCGGCAGCCCGGCCGACCTCTCCCAGCGGCATCCCGGCTTGGGCGAGGCGCACCGCCGGAGCGAGGGGCAGGTCGGGAACCCGGGCGGCGGCCGCCACGAAGGCGTGCCGCACCGACGCCCCGGCCCGCAGCTCGGCTCGGATTGCGGCGAGGAAGACCGCCTCGTCGTCGGCCCGCGGCGCGGCCCGGTGGCAGGCTCGGTGCCACCTCGCGGCCAGGGCCCCCCGCACCTTGGGACGGCACAGCGGCAGCATCACGGCGGCGACGGTCAGCAGCATCGGTATCGCTCCTCCAGGTCGTGCTCCCCCACCTCGACGATGGAGCGGACCCGGCGCCCTTCCCGGGCGCGGGCCACCTCGACGACGACGTGGACGGCCCGCCACACCTGGCGATGGAGACTCGCTTCGGAGACTCCGGCGCCGGCGGTGAGGGCGAGCGTCTCGAGGCGCCACAGCGCCTCCTCGGCGCTGCTGGCGTGGATGGTGGACATGGAGCCGTCGTGGCCGGTGCTGATGGCCTGGAGCATGTCGAAGGCCTCGGGGCCCCGTACCTCGCCGACGATGATCCGGTCGGGTCGGAGACGGAGGGCGTGCCGCAGCAGCTGGCGCAGGGTGACCTCGCCGTAGCCCTCGACGTTGGGGGGCCGGGCTTCGAGCCGGACCACGTGCCCGGAGAGGCGGAGCTCGGCGGCGTCCTCGACGCTGACGACCCGCTCCCCGGCCGGGATCTCCTTGGAGAGCACGTTGAGCAGGGTGGTCTTGCCGGAGCCGGTGCCGCCGGCGACGAGCAGGGTGCGCCTCGCTGCGATCGCCTCCCGCAGCAGGGTGGCCCCGTCGGCGGCGATCGCCCCGCAGGCTTCGAGGGCGGCGAGGTCGGTGACGGCTTCGGTGAAGCGCCGCACCGCCACCACCGGCCCGTCCACCGAGGCCGGGGGAATGACGGCGTGGAGCCGGGACCCGTCGGGGAGCCGGGCGTCGACCGCCGGGCTGGCCCGGTCGAGCCGCAGCCCGAGCGGGGCAATCACTCGTTCCACCGCGGCCCGCAGCTCCCACGGGTCGTCGAAGCGGACGTCGGCGAGTTGCAGGTCGCCGCGGCGTTCCACCCACACCTCGCCGGTGGCGTTGACGAGCACGTCGCTCACCGCCGGGTCCCGCAGCAGTGGTTCGAGACGGCCGAGGCCGAGCAGGGTGTCGGCGATGTCGCCGGGAGTGACGTCCCGCGCCAGAGGGGCTTCCACCGGGAGGAGGCGGCGGGCGGCCGCTTCGAGGGCGGGCCGCTCCCACGGCACGGAGGATTCGACGAGACGCCGGGCGACCCGGTCGATCACGGCCATGGCAGATCCCAGACCCGGCGCCAGGCCCGCAGCCAGCGGTCGGCGACCGGCACCTCCCCCTCCAGCAGGCGCCGGACGGTGCCGCGTCGCGGCATCGGCAGCACCGGCCCCGGTCCCAACGCCGGGAGACGCCATGCGATCTGCTGGTGGACGGCGGGCCGACTCCAGCGGGCTTGCACCCGGCCCGGGAGCAGTGGCCGCACCGGCACCACTCCGCTGCGTTGCGGGACGGGATGGGACGGAAGGCGGTAGACGATCGCGGGCCAGGCCGCTTCGAGGGCGGTCAGCACCTCGGCGGCGTCGGCGGGAGCGATGCCGCCGTTGCGTAGCACCGCCACTCCATGGTGAGGAACTTCCAGGTCGCCTCGGCGTGGCCCTTCGGTGACGAGATCGTGCAGCGAGGCGTCACCGGGATAGCGGGGCCCTTCCGGGTCGAGGTCCACCACCAGCGCGGTGCCCGCCGCGGCCGCCAGCGCCAGCGGCGCGATCACGCCGAGCGTTCCGTCCTCCGGTGACCATGTGCACAGTGCGGGCATCGCCCCACCTCACCTGAGGACCGGACGGGGAAGTACCCTGCAAGGTATGAGGTCGGTGCGACAGGTTCAAGAGGGTCGTGGGCGTCGGGAACTCGGGATTCCGCACACGTCCCAGGACGTTCACTCTGGGCGCTTCGTATGGGCCGCCGACGATCGGGCGCAATCGTATGCTCGAATCACAACGCGCCGGTGCGACAACTCCAGGCCGGCATGAGCGCTGTCCCGAAGACCAGCCGTCGATGGATCATCATCCAAACGATCTTCGGACGTAGAAACAGCTGAAGTAGCCCCGGTCTGCCTGCAGATCCCACGACCCGGCAAAAGCGCCAATCTCCGGGTCGTCGGCTCGCACGGTCACGTCGTACACCCCTGGCGCCAACCGGAGCACCTCCTCAGGGCCCTCCTCGGGGCAGAAGATTGGAGGGACCAAGTACACGATGCAGGTGGGGCAGGCGTCCATTGACAGTGTCCGTGACTCAGGCCCCTGAAACTCAATCGTCAGCGCGTCAGGAGCGTTGTTGCTGATCGTGATCTCCGCGTTGCCGTCGGCGTCGACCGGTCCTACATCCTGCGGAGGCGGCAGGTCCCCCGGGACGGTGGTGGTGGTCGTGGTAGTGGTAGTGGTTGAGGGCGGAGTGATCGGCGCGAGGTTCAAGGCACGTCCGAGGAACGAGGCCATCTGATCGCGCAGCACCGGATCGTCGGGACAGAAGCGGTCGTTGGCCGGAGGATTGCACCCGCGGGTCACCCCCGCCATCGCCAGAGCCTCGATGTCGCCCTCAAAGACATGGCCGTCGTCGTCAGTGAAGAAATCCTCAGATGGTCGGGGATAGTCGAAGGCCCTTGTGAGAAACGCCGCCATCTGCCCACGAGTGACGAGCTGGTCAGGACAGAAACGGTCGTTGTCAGGCGGATTGCAGCCTCGGGTGATCCCGCTTGCGGCCAGCGCCTCGATGTCTCCCTCGAAGACTGAGTCGTCGTCATCAACGAACCAGTCGCCCGATGCCGCAGGGAGGTTGAGTGCCCTCACCAGGAAGGCAGCCATCTGGCCACGCGTGACCGCGTCACCAGGGCAGTAGCGGTCATTCACAGGCGGATTACAGCCCCTGGTTATGCCCTCGGCGGCGATTGCCTCGATGTAGCCCTCATGAATGTTCCCGTCGTCGTCCGAGAACGTTCCGGTACCCATGGCCATCCCCGATACGGCCATCAGCATGAGGAGACTGACTCCCAGAACCCCTAGTTTCCGCATCGGCTTTCTCCTCTGCTTCGACTCCCACCGGACGTGGCTTCAAGCCACCCCCAGAAGGCTAGCTATCACGAGTGCGCACGCTTCGTTTCACCAGCGCGGACTGAGCGATCTCGCTCTAGAAGGCCCCGCCAGCCACCACCCGGAGACCGTACCCGCCTGAGGCCACTGGGCGAAGGAGCTCCATGAGTGAACCCCCACGAGCACGACCGCCCGTCGGCATCTGCTACCGGGGCGGAGACTGGGGGACCGGGCGGACGGGCGGTTCTGTGGCGGTGTCTCCGGTCGGGCCGGCGAGAGCGCGCTCCAGCGATGTGAACAGATCGAGGACGGCGGGTGCTTCGAAGATGCGGTAGCGCTGCCGACCGACGTTGCGCTGGACGAGGATGCCCGTCTCCACGAGCCGGTTGACGGCAGCGCCGGCGGCGACGTCGGAGCGGTCGAGGAGCCGTGCCGCCGAATCCACCGTGAGAAGGGGGACGCCGGGAAGGGCGTCGAGCAGCACGTCCAGCGCCGACCGTCGCCGCACCGTGCGGAGGGTCGTGCGCCATCCGTCGACCAGTGCGTCGATCCGGGAGGCGTAGGTCTGGGCGTCGGAGCAGGCTCGCAGGGTGGCGACGGCGAAGGTCCGCAGCCAGGCATGGGCGGCGGTGGACCGCTCCGGGCTGTGAGCGGCCCCGAGGTGCCGGAAGGTGGTGAGCCCGGAGATGTAGTCGTCGGACCAGGTGGCGAGCACGAGGCTGATCGGCGGCACGAACGAGGTCGAGAGCCCGCGCCGGCGCAGGACGACGTGGATCAGCGCCCGCCCGGTGCGGCCGTTGCCGTCGGCGAAGGGGTGGATCGTCTCGAACTGGGCATGGGCGACGGCGGCCTGCACCAGTGGTGAATGCTCGTCCCCGTTGGCATAGTCGACGAGGTCGCCGAGCAGGGCAGCGACGTGTTCGGGCGGCGGGGGCACGAAGGCAGCCCGGCACGGGTTGGAGGCGCTGCCCCCGATCCAGTTCTGCTGGGTGCGCACCACCCCGCCGAACTCGGGCGTGCGGGAATGCGCCATCAGCTCGCGATGCACCGTGAGGAGGTCGTCCAGAGTGAACCGCTTCCCGTGGACCGCCAGCTCGACGGCGGATTCCATCGACGAGATACTGCCGAGGATCTCTGCTGCGACCCGGTCGGCGGGCTCGCCGCCGCGGGCGATCACCGCCTCGGCTTCGATCAGGCGCCTGGGCGCGGCGTCGAGTCCTTCGATCCGCGACGAGGCGACCGATTCGGCTCTGAGCAGGAACCGGGCGAGGCCTTCGAGGCCAACGTGCCTCGTCCCGCCTTGGTTGAGGTCGCGGATTGCAGTCTCGGCGTCGGCGATGTCGGCGGCGAGGTCACTCGGCAGCGTGAGGTTCCAGCCGGCGAGATTGTCCGGGAGGTAGGCGTCGTAGTTGCAGCCTTCCCGATCGCGCCGGCTCAGCCCGTCGAAGCGGGGCTCCCAACGCTGCCGGACGTATTCAGCCATCCTTCGGTTCCCATCACGCTAAGCGAAGGTTATGTAGGAAGCTTAGCTTACGCAGTCAATGCGCGGACTGCGTAAGCAGCAACCAGCATCGGTGCCCGCAGGGGACCGCAGGCTGAATCACCCCGGGAGGTCGAGTGCCGTTGGCGGCGCTGGTATTCGCGAAGCGATGGCGAGACATCTGGAACCTGTCACTGTCTGTGCCTAGAGTGTCAACAGAACGGACAGTCGTCTGCCGGTGGGAACAGCGGCACCCGCGCTACTGCGGCTCAAGCCGGCTGACGTTCGCAAATCACCTCAGAGGTCAGTGACCCATGGGTAGGTTGCTTTTGTCGCGCCATTCCACGGGTGCATCTTGAGGCCGTACGAAGTGAGCCTGCCCGGGGGGTGCCGATAGAGGGCCGGGGCCAACTCCTGTAGATACCTCGGCTCAGGACGACCGTATTGATCGGGCTCAAATGCTCTGAATATCGCTGATGCTGCCAGATCGCCTATCTGGAGCTGCTGGATTCTCTTGGGCTGATCGATCATGCCGCCGCGAGGATCGAGAGCCGGCCAATGTATCTTTGTCGGGATTCTGGCGAGCCTCTGTTCGTAGTCACGCAGTTGTGCGAGCCGGAAGCGCACAACGTGGGCAAGCGTGTACCTCAGGATTGCCTCTCTATCCCGAGCGATCCAAGACAGACGCTCAAGCAGGAACCGGAGCGTGTACAGGTAGGCGGCGTCAGCATCCCGGATTCCTCCAATATCCAGGAAAGGCTTGCATACCACCACCGCTGATATGGTCAGCCACTCGCTGGCGGTTGCCAGGCCAGCTGCCGCTTCAAGCCGCTGGGCGTGCGTCTTGATGTTCTTCCAGCTGAGCAGATGATGCGCCTCCCGCCCGAGCCGGAGGCGTAGCGACTCCAAGAACACCTCGCTTCTGGGAAGGTCGGCAGCGCCGAAGACCGCTGCAGCCATGACGAAATGCTCGCTGGACTGCGGGGTTCGACTTCTTTGACCGGCTTCGTCTATGAACGCGAGCACACAACGCACAGTACGTTCAGAGATCAACAGGCGCTAGACGTCCGTTCTCCGGTTCGAGGAGCCGAGTCCGCGTCCCACGGTGAGCCTTCGCCTCACGTGGCGTCACCTCATGCTGCAAAGGGAACTCGCGGGTCAGGGATGAGACTCCAGCAACTGCACTACGAGGACCTGGCCTCGCGAGTTCAACACCCGACGCCTCCTCCTTGCCCCCTCCACCCTCAATCCAACCGCGCCTCCGGCCGTAGACTCAGGGTGATGCAGGAAGCGGCGTTCTTCGATCTCGACAAGACGGTCATCGCCAAGTCGTCGACCCTCGCCTTCGGCCGGCCCTTCTACCGCGCCGGCTTCCTGGGGCGGCGGGCCCTCATGAAGTTCGGGTTTGCTCAGCTCTTCTACGTGCTGTTCGGCGCCGACAAGGACCAGCTGGAACGGGTCCGTGACCAGATGATCGAGCTCACCTCCGGCTGGCACCGGGCCGAGATCGAGCAGCTCGTCGAAGAGACCCTCGAGGAGGTCGCCGACCCGCTCGTCTACGCCGAGGCGCTCTTCCTCATCGACCAGCACAAGCGGGAGGGACGCAGGGTCTACATCGTCTCCGCCAGCCCGGAGCAGATCGTGCGCCCCCTCGGCCGCCACATCGGGGTCACCGACTTCGTCGCCACCCGGGTCAAGACCGACGCCGCCGGGTTCTTCCTCCCCGAGATCGAGTTCTACGCCATGGGCCCCGGCAAGGTCGCCGCCATCGAAGAGCTGGTCGAACGGGACGACCTCGACCTGGCCGGCTCCTACGCCTACTCCGACAGCGCCACCGACCTCCCCATGCTGGAGATGGTCGGCCACCCGGTGGCGGTCAACCCGGAGAAGGACCTGCGCAAGGTCGCCGAGGAACGCGACTGGCCCATCATCGAGTTCCAGCGCCAGGTGAGCCTGCGCACCCGGATCCCGACCCCGAGCCCGCTGGTATCGGGGGCCACCGTGGGCGCCGCCCTCGCCGCCGCCGCCGTGATCCTGCTGCTGAAGCGCAAGGGGAACGCGCGGTAGACGGGCTCGCGAGCCTCAGACCGGGGATCTCCGAAACCGCGACCCTCCCCGGATCGTCCGCCTGCGGCGGACTCTCCGACCCTCCCTGATCCCAGCGAGGGTGAGAGAAGTCAGGTCTGCGGCTCGTCGCCCTCCGGCAGGTCCGCCCCCGCCTCCTTCTCGGACCGCGGCCGCCTCCCCCACCAGAACCACACTCCCGCCAGCGCCAGCGCCCCAGTGCCTGCCGCCAGCGCCAGCCACGCCCAGCGGGGCGACCGGCCCGGCTCGTCGCCGGACTCGGGATCGAACGTCGCCTCCGGCTCGTCGAGGCGGAAGATGGGCGCGTCGACCCCCAACTCCACCAAGGTGTGCAGCTCGGAGACCGTCGCCACGCCCGAAGCCGGGATCAGCTCGAAACCCAGCTTGATGTTCTCGACCACGGGCAGCAACACGATGCCGCCCCAGGTGCCGTCACCAAGATCCGACAGCGCCACCGGCGGCAGCTCGTAATCACCCGTGGCGTTGATCCCCCGCACCAGCACCGCCGTCGCCGGGGCGTCGACCTCCACCCGCACCTCCAGCGTCAGGCCGGCGTCGCCGACGTCGGTCGCCCGGGCCTCCGCCCCACCGAACGGAGCCGCCAGCGTCACCGACAGCAGCAGGGCGGTGATCCACGTCATCGTCCCAGCGTACGCCGTTTCGGCACAACCCACCCCGCACTACCATCGCACTCCACCCCGACACGGAGACGACGGTGACGGCACCGAGGACGATGTTCGAGAAGCTGTGGGACGACCACGTGGTGCACCGCGGTGAGAACGGCGAGCCCGACCTGCTCTACATCGACCTCCACCTCGTCCACGAAGTGACCTCCCCCCAGGCCTTCGAGGCGCTCGAGCTGGCCGGCCGCACCGTGCGCCGCCCCGACCTCACCCTCGCCACCGTCGACCACGGCGTCCCCACCGAAGGCCGCGCCCTTGGCATCAAGGACCCGCTCTCCAAGCAGCAGATCGACGCCCTGGCACGCAACTGCGAGCGCAACGACGTCACCCTGTTCGGCATCAACGACATCCGCCAGGGCATCGTGCACGTCATCGGCCCCGAGCAGGGGGTCACCCAGCCCGGCATGACCATCGTCTGCGGCGACTCCCACACCTCCACCCACGGCGCCTTCGGGGCCCTCGCCTTCGGCATCGGCACCTCCGAGGTCGAGCACGTGCTCGCCACCCAGACCCTGCCCCAGCAGCGGCCCCGCTCGATGGCGATCACCGTCGACGGCGACCTGCCGGTCGGGGTCACCGCCAAGGACGTCATCTTGGGCATCATCAGCCGCATCGGCTTCAGCGGCGGCACCGGCTACGCCGTCGAGTACCGCGGATCGGCCATCGAGGCCCTCTCGATGGAAGGGCGCATGACGATCTGCAACATGTCGATCGAGGCCGGCGCCCGCGCCGGCATGATCGCCCCCGACGAGACCACCTACGCCTACCTGAAGGGCCGCCGCTACGCCCCCGAGGGCGACGCCTGGGACGAGGCGCTCTCCTACTGGCGCAGCCTCCCCACCGACCCCGGCGCCACCTACGACCGCGAGGTCGTGATCCCGACCACCGAGCTGCAGCCGTACGTGTCGTGGGGCACCAACCCGGCCCAGACCGTTCCCGTCACCGGCGCCGTCCCCTCCCCCGACACGTTCGACGATCCCCTGGAGCGGGCCGCCGCCGAGCGGGCCCTCACCTACATGGACCTGGCCCCGGGCACCAGGATGACCGACATCGCCATCGACCGGGTCTTCTTCGGGTCCTGCACCAACGCCCGCATCGAGGACCTGCGAGCCGCCGCCGCGGTGCTGGAAGGCAAGAAGGTGCACCCGGAGGTGGGGGCGATGGTGGTCCCCGGCTCCGGCCTGGTGAAGATGCAGGCCGAAGAAGAGGGCCTCGACCGGGTCTTCAAGGACGCCGGCTTCGAATGGCGCGACGCCGGCTGCTCGATGTGCCTCGGCATGAACCCCGACATCCTCCGCCCCGGCGAGCGGGCCGCCTCCACCTCCAACCGCAACTTCGAGGGCCGGCAGGGACGCGGCGGCCGCACCCACCTCGTCAGCCCGCAGATGGCGATGGCCGCCGCGGTGGAGGGCCACTTCGTCGACATCAGGGAATGGGTGACGCGATGAAGCCGGTCACCGTCATCACCGGGCAGATGGCACCGCTGCCGCGCCCCAACGTCGACACCGACGCCATCATCCCCAAGCAGTTCCTGAAACGGGTGGAGCGCACCGGCTTCGGCCCGTTCCTGTTCTACGACTGGAGCTACGACGAGGAAGGCGAACCGATCCCCGACTTCGTCCTCAACCGCCCCGAGTACCGGGAGGCGGTGGTGCTCGTCACCGGGCCCAACTTCGGCTCCGGCTCCTCCCGGGAGCACGCCCCCTGGTCGCTGGAGGACTGGGGGTTCCGGGCGATCGTGGCGCCGTCGTTCGCCGACATCTTCGCCAACAACTGCGTCAACATCGGGCTGCTCCCGGTGGTCCTCGCCGAGGGCGAGGTCGCCGAGCTCACCCGCATCGCCGAGGACCCCGCCAACACGGTCACCATCGACCTCGCCGCCCAGACGGTGACCACCACCGGCTTCTCGGCGTCGTTCTCGATCGACTCGTTCTCCAAGCACCGGCTCCTCAACGGCCTCGACAACGTGGCGCTGACGCTGCACCGCACGGCCGCCATCGACGCCTTCGAGGCCCAACGCCCGGTCTTCAAGCCGGCGCTGGGATGACCGAGCGCCCCACCCGGCAGGAACAGGCCCAGGCGATCCTGCACCTCCGGGCCCGCCGGCTCGCCTCCCGAACGCTGGGCCGGACCGCCACCAACACCGCCGATTTCGCCGAGGCCTTCAACCTGGAGCGCATCGACCTCACCTCCGAGATCCCCGATCCCGCGGCGCTGTTGGCGCTGGGCCGCAACATGACCGGGCCCCGCGACGGCCTCTACGTCATCGACGACGGCGGCAGCTACCGCGTGTACCTGCAGGAGAAGGGCCAGGTCTATGGCGAGGTCGCCGGGGCAGGCTTCGAGCAGGCCCGCGACGTCGCCATCGACCGCCTCATCCAGCTCCAGGGCCTCCCCTACGCCCCACCGGGCGCCTGATCCCAGGGAGGGTAAGAAGAGGGCGCAGGGAGGGTGGGTGAGAGGAAGGCGCAGCGTGGGTGAGCCGCTCTTTTCGTCCCCCCTGGGATCAGGGGGGACCGGCGAAGCGTCACCAAAGGTGGCGTTGAGCCGAGGGGGGTGTACCCAACAGACACCACCGCGACCCTCCCCGGATCGTCCGCCTGCGGCGGACTCTCCGACCCTCCCTGATCCCAGGGAGGGTGACAGAACCTCCCGGCCTCGTTCAGCTCCGGAGGAACACCTCGTCGCCGATGCCGATCACGGCCGGGTCGCCCAGGCCGGCCAAGTCGGTGACGAACCCACGCATCCCGCCGTCGAGGAACCCGAGTTCGGCGGCGATCTCCTCCCGCTCCGCCCGGTACGGGAGCTGCAGCAGGTACGAGGTGAACTCGCGGCAGGGGCGGGCGACCCGCAGGTCGCCGAGCCCCACCTCCCAACCATCGTGGGTCCGGATCACCAGCCCGGCGGCGGCGTCGTCGGCGCTCACCACCCGGTCGGTGCCGACGAGCACGTTCTCGGCGGCGACCCCGAACGGCACCGATCCGAAACGCTGCCGCATCAACTGGTAGTGGCTGGTGAACCCGATGGAGAGGCGCCGGCTCCCCGAGCTGCCCGGATGCATGCGGTGATGGACGTCGACCACCCAGCCGCGGCCGTCCCAACCCAGCATGCCGGAGGTGTCGAGGCTGGCCCGCACCACCTCGATCAGGGTCGCCGGGTCGTAGCAGCCGTCCTGCTTGACCCGGGTCCCGTGCACCCGGAGACCGGTGACCTGTCCCAACCGGGTCAGGGTCTCAGACATCGTGCCCCCGGGCTCGCATCACGTCGTTGAGCAGGTCGGGACGGTCGGTGATGATGCCGTCGGCGCCGAGGTCGAGGATGCGGTGCATCTCCTCGGGCTCGTTCACCGTCCACACGTGCACCTGGGCCCCGGAGGCGTGGATGGCGGTCACGAACTTGTGGTCGAACCGGAGCGCCCGGTAGTCGGCCGGCACCTGGTACGCCACCGCGGGCCGGTGGATGGTGCGCCCCACCCGGGCCGCCGACCACATCGCCAGCGCCGTCGCCGGTCCGGCGGAGGTGGCGACCCGGCCTTCACTGACCCGCCGGAAGCGGGCGATGCGCCGATCCGAGAACCCCCCGATCAGGGTCGAGTCGAGGCGGTCGTGGCGCACGATCAGCTCGGCGACGGCCCATTCCATCCCAGGCGACTTGAGGTCGATGTTGAAGTGCACGTCGGGCCAGGTGGTGAAGGCGTCCTCCAGGGTCATGATCCCCACCCCGGTGGCCCGCAGCGGGTAGCCGCTGGCTTCGTCGAAGCTCCAGGCGGCGTCGAGGTGGCGCAGGTCGTCCCACCGCCAGCCGGACACCTTGCCGACCCCGTTGGTGGTGCGATCCAGGGTGGCGTCGTGGAACACCACCACCACCCGGTCCTGGGTGATGCGCACATCGGTCTCGAGGTAGCGGTAGCCGAGATCGACCGCGCCCTGGAAGGCGGGCGCCGTGTTCTCGGGCCACAGGACCCGGCTGCCGCGGTGGGCGAACCGGATCGGGTGCTCGAGGGCCAGGTAGGGATGGATCACGGGAGGAGTCTGGCACGCGACCGGCGCCGGCGAAACGGTTCCCTCCCCGACGCGGTCGACCGCCGGGGCGGCCCGGCGGTCGTCGTTTGTCTCGCCCGATCGGGCGGGAGACGGATCGCTACATGGGGTCGGCAGGGTCGGCGGGGTCAGCGGGCTTGTCGCCTTCTTCTTCGCCGGCCATCCTGCCCTTGAAGTCTCCGGCGACGTCCTTGGTCTTCTCCCACGCCTTCTCGGCCATGTCGCCGGTCTTCCCGGCCACGTCCTTGGTCTTCTCCCACACCTTCGGAGCGACTTCACCGGTCTTCTCGGCCACGTCCCCGGCGACTTCCTTGGTCTTCTCCCAGGCCTTCGGCGCCACCTCTTCGGTCTTGCCCTTGGCGGAGCCGAACCACTTCTTCACGGTATCCATGAATCCCATCGACACTCCTCACTTCGTATCAATTCATTGTACGCGCATAGGTTTCCTCGACGGGGGACGCGCCCCGAAACCGCGATCGTGGATCAGGTCGCCGGCAACGCCGCGGCGAGCCGATCCGCCTCCCGTTCCCGCAAGCCGACCCGGATCCGGAGCCGCTCCAACACCTGCGGGGTGAACTTGGCGGAGCCCCGGATGGGGTGATCCGACAGCCACGCCATGATCTCGGGAGCGACGTCGGGCTCAGAGCGGAGATGCGCCTGATCGAGCAGCCGGCGGCTGTTCTGCGGCGGCATCGCCGCCAGCACCTCGTCCCAGCGATCCCGGATCCGGCGCCAGCTCCCGGCGCCGGTGGTGCGGTGCCCCAGCAGGGCGGCGAGCACCCAGAAGGAATCCTGCCGGCGGATCTCGCCGCTCAGCACCATGTCGAGCAGTCGGGCGGCGGTCTCCTCCTCGGGAACGGCGGCGGCGGAGCGCAGGTAGCGCGCCTCGTCCTGGGGGTTGACGGCGGCCCGCCGCAGCGCCAGGAACCGCTCGAAGTCAGCGACCCCGCCGTTGGCGGCCACGATCGCCGCCGCCGCTTCGACGACGTCGGGATCGACGGCATTACGGTGGGCGAGCACGTCGGCGAAGACGGCCCGGGCCCGCTCCTGGGTGGCGGTGTCGCCGCCCAGGATGCCGCGGGCTCGCAGCACGAGGCCTCGTAGCTCCCGGGTCAGGTCCGACTCGCCCTCCGCCGGCCGCCAGCCGAGCCGGTCGAAGGTGGGGGTGACGAGGTCCCGGACGAAACGCCGCAGGGCGGGGCGGTCCCGCTCCGCGATGACCCGGTTGAGCTCGCCGAGGCCGCCGACGGCCACTCCCCACACCGCCGGCTCGCTCTCCCCCGCCAGGCCGGCGACCACCGCGAGGAAGTCGGCGGCGGGGATGGCGCCCGCCAGTACGTTGGCCCAGATGTCGGCGACGACGGCGAACCGCTCCTCGGGGTGCAGATCGTGGACCCGGGAGGAAACGGCATCGCGTAGGGCGCCCTCGTAGCGGACCCGGTAGAAGCCGTCGCCACCGGCGTTGAGGAGCAGCGCGTCCGCGGCGGGAAGCGTCGCCTCGTCCTCGACGAGGATCCTCCCCGCGCCCGCCGCGCTCGAGTAGCGGGCCGGCACCTTCCACCGGTCGTCACCGCCGCCGAGGAACCGGAATTGCTCCTGGGTGATGCGGCAGGTGACGTCGTCGCAGGCGACCACCAGCTGCGGGTAGCCGCCCTGGTAGATCCACGAGTGCATGATGTCGCCCACCGGCTCTCCCGAAGCCCGGTCCAGTGCCGTCCACAGGTCCTCGGTCTCGGTGTTGCCGTAGGCATGGGCCTGCAAGTAGGCGGAGACGCCGTCCCGGAACGTCTCCTCGCCCAGGTACTGCTCGAGCATGCGGAGCACCGCCGAGCCCTTCCCGTAGGTGAGGGTGTCGAACATCTCGTTGGCGTCCTCCGGCGAGGCCACCGGGAACTCGATCGGCCGGGTGGTGGCGAGCCCGTCGATGTCCATCGAGTGGGCCCGGTAGTCGGTGAACCCGAGCCAGGCCTTCCACTCGGGACGGAAGGCATCGGAGCACTTCAACTCCATGAAAGTGGCGAAGGCCTCGTTGAGCCAGATCCCGTTCCACCACTTCATCGTCACCAGGTCCCCGAACCACATGTGGGCCAGCTCGTGGGCGATCACCTCGGCGACCCGGGCCAGGTCCCTGCGGGTGGCGGTGGCACGGTCGACGAGCAGCGCCGTCTCCCGGAAGGTGACGGCGCCCATGTTCTCCATCGCCCCCCAGGCGAAGTCGGGGATGCCGATGAGGTCGAGCTTGTCCCCCGGGTAGGGGATGCGGTAGTAGTCGGCGAAGTAGCGGAGGGCGAAGGCGGCCATCTCGAGAGCGAAGTCGGTGAGACCGGCCTTGCCCGGGGCGTGCACCACCCGGAGCGGGATCCCGTCGACGTCGACCGGATCGGTGACCTCCAGCTCTCCGACGACGAAGGCGACCAGATAGGTGGACATCACCATCGTCTCGGCGAAGCGGTGCCGGGTCCGCCCGTCGCCGGTCGGCTCGGCGGCGATCTCCCGGGTGTTCGACACCGCGGTCAGCCCTTCGGGAACGACGAGGGTGACAGCGAAGGTCGCCTTGAGGTCCGGCTCGTCCCAGCAGGGGAACGCTCGCCGGGCGTCGGTCGCCTGGAGCTGGGTGGTGGCGATGGTCTTCTCGTTGCCGGCGGCGTCGAGATAGGTGGATCGGTAGAAACCTTCGAGGTTGTCGGAGAGCACCCCCCGGAAGGCGATCTGGAGGCTCCATTCCCCCGGTGCGGCGGTCCGCTCCAGGTGGAGGGTGAGCCGCTCGGCCGCCGAGTCGGCTTCGGGCCGCGCCGTGATCGGCTCGCCTCCGGCGGCCGGCGTCAGCGTGGCCTCGTTGATCTCGAGGTCGATGGCGTTGAGCACGATCTCGTCGACGGCCTCAACCACCCGGACCGCCACCATCTCCCGCCCCTCGAAAGCGAAGCTCTCGAGGTCGGGCTCCAGTGTCAGCTCGTACCGGCTCGGCAGCACGGCGCGGGGCAGTCGGTAGTCGGCTTCTGTCACCATTCCCAGCTCTCCCGGTTCGGAGGCGACGATCCTATCGCGACCGTCGTCACCGTCCCCGACCGGCACGTAGGCTGCGGCGCATGTGTCGCAGCATCAAGACCCTCCGTGGCATGGACCATCCGGTGACCGAAGACGAGATCGAAACCGCCGCCCGGCAGTTCGTGCGCAAGATCAGCGGGTTCCGCCAACCGTCGCGCCGCAACGAGGCCGCCTTCGAGCAGGCCGTCACCGAGATCGCCGCGACGTCCCGGTCCCTGCTCGGCGCCCTGGTGGTGAGGGGCGCGGTCGCGGAATGAGCGAACGGAACGGGTGACCTTCGCCTCTGGCGGCGGGGACACGGTGCAGGCACACTCGGAACGCACACATCGGAGGAATCCACCGTGATCGAGGTCTTTCGATCGAACGTGGAGATCGAGAGCGGGAGGGTGCGCCTTCCCGGGGAGTTGACGATTCCCCGCGGCTGCCACGGCACGGTCGTGTTCGCTCACGGCAGCGGTTCGAGCCGCCTGAGCCCGCGCAACGCCGAGGTGGCGGCGCTGCTCAACCACGGCGGTCTCGCCACCTTGCTGTTCGATCTCCTCACCCTCAACGAGAGCACCCAGCGCTCCAATGTGTTCGACATCGGCCTGCTCACCGAACGGCTGGTGGCGGCGGTCGAGCACATGCAGGCCGAACCGAAGATCGAGGGCCTGCCGATCGGCCTGTTCGGCGCCAGCACCGGCGGCGCCGCCGCCATCGACGCCGCCGCCCGGCTCGGGGACGGAGTTGCCGCCGTGGTGAGCCGGGGCGGCCGCCCCGATCTCGCTCGCCGGATCGAGGAGATGACGGCACCGACCCTGCTCGTCGTCGGCGGCAACGACGACGTGGTGCTGGGCCTCAACCGGGAGGCGGCGGAGCGGATCGGCGCCGAGCACGAGCTGGCGGTGGTCGACGGCGCCACCCACCTGTTCGAGGAGCCGGGGACGCTCGGTCAGGTCGCCGAGCTGGCCCGCGCCTGGTTCACGCGGTGGTTCGCCGCCGCCGGGTAGCCACCGCGGAGACGTCCGGGGACGGGCCGGACGCCGTGCCGCGGGCGGATGCGCCGGCCCGGAGTTCTCACCGCTACGATCACCACGCCTCAGAAGCCAGGCGAGGGGACGTCATGACGTACGTACTGGAATGCCACGACCTCCACAAGGCGTTCGGCGACCTGGTGGCGGTGGACGGGATCGGCTTCCACATCGCCGAGGGTGAGACCTACGGCCTGCTCGGCCCCAACGGCGCCGGGAAGACCACCACGATCTCGATGGTCACCGGCCTGCTGGAACGGGACGCCGGAGAGGTCACCCTCGACGGCCAGCCGCTCACTTCCTCCACCACCGAGGTGCGGCGCAACATCGGCCTCGTGCCGCAGGATCTCGCCGTCTACCCCGACCTGTCGGCCACCGAGAACCTCGCCTTCTTCGGCAAGCTCTACGGCATGCCCCGCAAGCAGGCACAGGCCCGGATCGCCGAGGTGCTGGAGATCACCGGCCTGGCGGACCGGGCCGACGACCGGGTCGAGAAGTTCTCCGGCGGCATGAAGCGCCGCCTCAACATCGGCATCGGACTCCTTCACACCCCCCGCCTGCTGCTGCTGGACGAGCCGACGGTGGGCGTCGACCCGCAGAGCCGCAACGCCATCCTCGAGAGCGTCGAGCGGCTCAGCGGCGAGGGCATGGCGGTGCTCTACACCACCCACTACATGGAGGAGGCCGAGCGCCTCTGCGACCGGATCGGCATCATCGATCACGGGCAGCTCATGGCCGAAGGTACCCGGCACGAGCTGGTCCAGATGGTGGGCGAACGTGACCGGATCCGCCTCACCGCCTCCGGGGCGCTGGACGCCGCCTCCACGACTCTGGCCACCGTGCCAGGCGTGAAGCAGGCCGGCGCCCGCGACGGCGGCATCGACCTCATCGTCGACGACGCCTCGGCGCTGCTGGCCCGGATCCTCGCCACCGTGGCCGAGGCCGGCGTCACGGTCTCCGGGGTGGACATCGACCAGCCCGACCTGGAGTCGGTATTCCTGCACGTCACCGGGAGAGCCCTGCGGGACTGACGATGCGCCGCGCCTTCACCATCGCCGCCAAGGACACCCGGGAGCGGATCCGGGACCGTTCGGCGATCGTGCTCGGGATCATCGCCCCGCTTGGCCTCGCCGCCATCTTCAGCTTCGTCTTCAACCCGATCCAGAACTTCAGCTTCCACGCCACGTACGCCGTGGTCAACGAGGACGGCGGCCCGGCATCCACCGTGTTCGTGGACCAGGTGCTGGGTGCGATGCAGGCTTCCGGCACCGTCGACGTGGTCTCCGTGGACTCGGTGGACGAGGCGCGCAACCTCGTCGACTCGGGGGCCGACCCCTTCGGCGGCGGTGACGGCATCGACGGCGCCTTTGTGTTCCCGGCGGGATTCAGCGACCTGGTGCAGTCGGCCCGGCCCGCCGACTTCGAGGTGATCATCAACGAAGGCAACGGCACCGCCGCCAACGTTGCGGTGGCGGTGGCGAAGTCCTACGCCGGCCAGCTCGACTCGGTCCGCCTCGCGGTGGCCACCGCCGAGCATCTCGGCGACCCGGTCGATCGCCTCCAGGCGGGGGCGCGGGCGGCGAGCGTGCCACAACCGGTGGATCTCGTCGACGTCCCGGCCGCGGTCAAGCAGCTCGGCGACACCACCTTCTACGCCGCCGGCCTCGCCATCTTCTTTCTGTTCTTCACCGTGCAGTTCGGCGTGAACGGCCTGCTGGAGGAGCGGCACGCCGGGACGCTGAGCCGCCTGCTGGCGGCGCCGATCCCGCGCTCGATGATCATCGTCGGGAAGATGCTCACCGCCTTCCTGCTCGGGCTGGTGAGCATGATCATCCTGGCGGTGGCCACCACTCTCCTGTTCGGGGCGGAGTGGGGGAACCCGATCGGGGTGCTGGCCCTGATCCTCGCCGGCATCGTCTCGGCGATGGGGATCATGGCGATCGTGGCCGGCTTCGCCCGCACCGCCGAGCAGGCAGGCACCTTCGCCAGCATCATCGGCGTCGTGCTCGGCTTCCTCGGCGGCACCTTCTTCCCGATCGCCCAGGCCGGCGGCCTGCTGGCGAGGCTGCGGTTTCTCACCCCCCACGCCTGGTTCATGCAGGGCCTCGGCGACCTGGCGGGCGGCAACCTCGCCGACATCATCCCGTCGGTGGTGGCACTGCTGCTCTTCGGAGTGGTGACGGGGAGCGTTGCGATGCTGCGGCTCCGGAAGGGGTTGACGCCGTGAAGGTCCTCGTCATCGCCTCCACCAACCTGCGCCGGTTCCTGCGGGATCGGGCCAACGTCTTCTTCGTGTTCATCTTCCCGATCCTGCTCATCCTGGTGCTGGGGGCTTCGTTCGGCGGCTCGGTCGTGCCCCGCCTCGGGGTGCTCTCGCTCGACTCTGGTGAGCTGGCGGTGGATCTGACCCATCACCTCGACGCCAGCAGCGACATCCGGGTCACCGAGTTCGACGCCCGGGACTCGATGGTGCGCGCCGTGGAACGGGGCGAGCTGGAAGCCGGGTTGGTGATCCCGGCCGGCTTCGACAGCACGATCCGCGCCGGCGATTCCGTCGACGTCGAGTTCGTGTCGAGCTCGGGCATCGACGCCACCGCCATGCGCACCACCGTCGAGTCGATCATCACCCAACAGGCCACCCTGCTGCAGGCGGCCCACTTCGCCGATTCGGAGGGGGTCGCCGGCTTCGCAGAGGGCCTGGCGACCGCGACCGCCCTCCAGGGCCAGATCCCTTCCGTCGACGTCGCCGTCACCACGTCGGGGGAGGCGTTCTCGCTGTCCGGCCTCGGCCAGTTCGATTCGAGCGCCCAGACCCAGCTCCTCCTGTTCATGTTCCTCACCTCGGCCGCCGGCTCGGCCGCGCTCATCCAGACCCGCCGCTACGGCGTTGCCCGCCGCATGATCTCGACCCCGACGACGGCCCGCACCGTTCTCGTCGGCGAAGGTCTGGGACGGTACGCAGTGGCGCTGGTGCAGGGGCTCTTCATCATGCTGGGCACCTGGCTCGTCTTCGGCGTGAATTGGGGGGACCCGCTGGGGGCGGCCGCCGTCCTCATCGTGTTCGGCCTGGTGGGGAGCGGCGCCGCCATGTTGATGGGAGCGTTGTTCGACAACGACCAGCAGGCCGGCGGCCTCGGGGTGCTGCTCGGCCTCGGCCTCGCGGCCCTCGGGGGCTGCATGGTCCCACTTCAGGTCTTCGAGTGGATCTCGCCCGGGCTCTACAAGGTCGCCCACATCACGCCGCACGCCTGGGGCATGGAGGCCTTCGACCACATGGTGCTCGACGGGGCGGGCCTGGTGGGCATCCTCCCCTACCTCGGGATCCTGCTCGGCTACGCCGTGGTGTTGTACGGGCTGGCCTCGTGGCGCCTGCAGCGGGTGCTCACCCGCTGATCCGGTTCACTGCTCCTCAACGGATTCGACGGATTCGGCGGTTTCCGCCGCTGGTCCCTGAGCGGGAGTATCAGCGCCAGCTGATACTCCAACGGATTCGGCGGTTTCCGCCGCTGGTCCCTGAGCGGGAGTATCAGCGCCAGCTGATACTCCAACCGATGCGACAGCGTCTGCTGTCGCATCGGCGGCCTCCACCAGCGAGGCGAACCCGTCGAGGTCCGCCACCGTGGGCGACCGGGTCCACACCGCCAGGTCCCCGAGCAGCTCGGCATACCGTTCCCGCTGACCGGGGCGCACCACCACCCGTAGCGGGGTGCCTTCCGGCAGGATCTCCCGGTAGCGGCTGAGGACGGCGCGGTGCGCCGGGACGTCGAGGTCGACCTGGAAGACGACCCCGTGGGCCACCTCCACCAGCGGGCACTCCTCACCGACCAGGACCGGGCACTGGTCGACGGTCGACGGCCCGCCGCAGGCGAGCACGGGATGCCCCGCCTTGGCGAGGAGCTCTTCCTCGAGGTCGATCCCCTCGCCAGGGGTCACGTTGAGGATCACGCTCTCGTGACGATCCACCGTCGTCTCCTCTCACGCCTTCCGCTGCATCGGCGACGGTACCAGACAGGTGCCGCGCGCTACGCCGATGCATCTCGGGCGGAACAGATGCTTGGCCGGCAGCCCTCGCGCCCGGCTCAATTGGAGGCGGGGCGGGGCGTGTCACCGAAGTACTCGGCAACCTTGTCGTCAGCATCCGCACCAAACAGGATCTCGGCGACCTCATGGATGCCGGCGGAGGCGCGAATCGCTTGTTCAGAGACCACCTGGCTGATCTTGGAGCGCCGCCGGAGGAAGTCCTCGAGCTTCGTGATCATCTCGGTGCCGGCCGCCAGGTGCAGTTCGACCCGCAGGTAGTCGGCGTTGTCCATGATGTCCTCCCCCATCGTCGGATCCCGCTGTATCTCGTCGAGCATCTCGAATGCACGGCGCCCGTAGCGGCGCCAGAGGCGATCCGATAGCGGCTCCACATCGCGCTTGTGGCGCAGGGCGTCGAGCTTCATGAGGCGGGCTTGGCGATAGAACTCGTCGCGGGTGGCGCGAGCCGGCTCGCCGTACCAGGTATGCGTGTCCGGTTCGAGCGGCACCCCGAGGCGCTCAACTCCGGCGGCGACCTCCTCGCCGACATTGAGGCAGTCGGTGAGCTTGCCTCCGAAGATCGAGATCGCCTTGTCGTTCCGGTCGATCTCGATCTCATGTTTTCGGGACAGTTTGGTCCAGTCGGCATTCTCCCGGTCGTCCCCGTCTTGGCTGACCACGAGGGGTCGCACACCCGAACGCTCCGCTATCACATCGGCCGCTGTGAGCGGTTTCGCCAGATCAAGCCTGGCGTTGATCTGGCCGAGCAAGAACTCGCGGTCCTCCGCCGTCACCTGTGTGACCGGATGCGCGACTCGGGTGTCTGTGGTCCCGATCACCGATCTGGAGCCCATCGGAATCACGTAGAACAGACGCTGCGTATCGTCGAAGAAGGCGAGTACCCGTTCGTTCGGCGTGATCCTCGGGACGATGAGGTGAATACCCTTCGAGTAGACAATGCGGTGTTCGGTGCGTAGCCCGAGTTGCGAGTTGACCCCGTCGATGAAGGGACCGGTCGCGTTGACCAGTATCCGGGAGGTGCACGACAGCTCGCCACCATTCTCGACATCGCGCAGCCTCATCCGCCAGACGGTGCCGTCCCGGCGCGCATCGATGAGCTCCACGTAGTTGGCGGCCGCGGCTCCGACGTCCAATGCCGAACGGATGAACCCGAACACGAATCGGGAGTCGTTGTCTTTGAGGTAGGCGTCGTAGTACTCGACGCCGCCCCGCACGCCGCTGGTGTCGATCACCGGCTCCGCCGATTTGATCTTGGCGGCGCCCAGGAGCCGCGGATGGTGGGTTCGAAAGCTCCCGATCGCCCAGTAGGCGAGGCTGCCGAGGGCGGCGAGCCAGGGCGGGAAGGGTGAGCTCTCGTCCAGCGCGGCGAGGAAGCCGATCTGCTTGATGTTGTCGGGGTACGCCTTGATCAGGCGGTTGCGCGACATGCACAACTTACGCACCAGCAGGAACTCATAAGTCTCCAGGTACTTGAAACCGCCCCATACGAGATTCGAAGATTCCTGACTCGTGAATGCACCGAAGTCGCCGCGATCGACGAGTGCAATCGACGCACCGCGACCGGCGAGACCAGCGGCAGATACCGCTCCGTTGATACCGCCTCCAACGATGAACACGTCAAACGTTCCGTTGCGGATGCGGTCGATGCTGGCAGTTCGAAGGTCCATCACCTCGCTCCTTCAGCCGCCGGGGCCTGGGCAGACCATCCACCGTGCGCTGTCATGTTGGCACGCGACGAGCGTCCGCCCGAGCAGTGGCGGTCGCCCGGTACGTTGCCGCATGCTGGCGTCGCGGTGACAGGAATACCCGTGGCAGCATTGCCAAGTCCGGTCGTAGAGATTGGGGCTTCGGCGGAATCGTCATCGTCCTGTCGACGGGGCCGACAAATCATCCGTGATAGCGAGCGACGAAGGACGGTTCTGTCACCAACGCGCGAGCAATCGATGGCAAGGCTCACGGTAGCGACGACCGAGGTCTCGACGGGAGATCCTCATGCGGCACTCTGAGGTGCGGCGCCACCGGAACGCCCCGGCCTAGTCGCGGTTCTCCACCTCGCCGGTGATGACCTGGTTGTCGATCGACTGGCCGAGTACCAGTGCCTGCAAGGTGGCGTCGAGCAGGCCACGGCTCACCGGACCGCTCACCTTGCCGACGATGGTCCCGGAGCGGTCGACGAAGAACGTCTCGGGCAGCCCGAGCACCCCGAACTCGAGGGCGACCCGGGAGTCGGCGTCCTCGACGTAGACGTAGGGATCGCCCCGCCCCTGGTCGGCGAGGAAGCCGAGGCCGTTGGAGACGGTGTCCTGGTAGAGCACCCCGACGAACGTCACGTCGAAGTCGGCGTATTCGGCGGCAGCGCTCAGCAGTGCCTGGTGCTCGGCGCGGCAGCTCAGGCACCACGAGGACCAGAAGTTGACGACGACGATGTCGCCTTCCAGGTCCCGCAGGTGGAGGTCCTGGTCGAACTCCAGGTAGGGAACGGTGACGTCGGGTACCGGCTTCCCGATGAGCGGCGACGGCGTCAGCATCGGGTCGGAGCCGAACCTCCCGGCGAACACCACCCCGAGCACCACCACTGCCGCGCCGGCGGCGATCACCACCCAGAACATGAGGTTGCCGCGGCGTTCCCGCTCCGGTGTCATCCCGCCCCCTCCCGGGCCGTGTTCAGCATGCCCTCGGCCTCGGTACGAAGGTCGTCGGGGAGGTCGTCGAAGCCGAGCAGGGTCTCGAGCGGCGCCACGGCCCCGGCGGGGTCGTCGAGGCCGTCGAGGCGGATGTTGGCCAGGTACCAGTACGGCAGCTCCGCCTCGGGGGCGATCTCGATGGCCTTCTCCACGAACTGCACCGCCACCTCGGGCTCGCCGGACAGGAAGGTCATCCACCCCACGTTGGCGAGTGCCTCGGGGTTCTGCTCCTCGTCGAGGATGATCATGTAGTGGTCGAGGGCCTTGTCGAACTCGCCGGCGTAGAAGTAGCGGCGGGCCAGCGCCAGCCGCATCGGGGTGTTGTCGGGGAACTGGGCGATGACGTCTTCAAGCTGCTCGTTGCTGACCTGGGACAGGTCGACTCCCTGCCCGCCCACGATGTCGGACACGACACCCTCGGCTCCGGCGGCGGCGTCCTGGGACTGGAGGGCGGCCACCGCGCCGATCGTGATCCCGACCGCGGCGACGACCACGACGATGGCGCCGGCGAGGAGGCGCCGCGAGCCGGACCGGACCGGGGTCGCCGGTTCGGTCTCCGATCCGAAGGCGGCGAGCCGCTCCTGCAACTCGTTGCGCTCCTCGACGTACGTGGCGCGGAGGCGCTCGGCCCACACGTCGTCCAGCTCGCCGTCGGCCCGCTGCCGATCGACGTCGGCGAGGTCCTGCTCCACCTGGGCGAGCCGCTCCTCGACCTGGGCGCGGGGCAGGCTCACGACGGCGCCCTCGCCCGGCGCCGGCGCGCGATCGCGACGGCTCCCACCGCGGCGGCGGCCAACGGCACCAGCCACAGCGCCAGCGCCCATCCGCCTCGCGACGGGTCGAGCAGGATCTGGTCGCCGTAGCGGGCGGCGAAGTAGTCCTCGATCTCGGCGTTCGTCATGCCGGCCGCCACCTGCTCGGCGATGATGTCCCGCAGGTCTCGGGCCACGTCCGAGGTGGAGTCCGCCAGCGACTCGCCGCTGCAGAACGGGCAGCGGATCCCCGACGCCACCTGCTGCACCCGGGTGGCGGGGTCGGCCGCCTCGGCGGCCGGCCACAGGCCGACGACGATGACCACCAGCGCCGCCAGCGGCACGGCCCACCCGAGCCCGCGCCGCACGATCTCACGCATGGCTGCGCTCCCGTGCCGGCGCCGCCCGTTTCCTGCGGGATCGGTGGCGCCCGAGATAGGCGAATGCCCCTCCCCCGACGGTGACGAGGCCTCCCGCCCACAGCAGCCACTGCAGCGGGAAGACGTACACCCCGAGCACGATCTCGCTGGTGGTGCCGCCCACCAGCGACAGGAAGGTGTCCTCGACGATGCCAACGTGGATCGCCGGGGACGCCACCGCCGGCGGGCGCCGGTACTCGTTGATCGACGGCGCCAGCACCCCAATCTCCCGCTGGCAGTCGTCGCGGAGGAGGCGGACGCGGGCTGCGGTGACGGTGCGCTGCGGCTCGGTGCGGGTGGTGGAACCGAGGTACTCGACGCAGTAGCCGTCCACCACCGCGGTGTCACCCTCGGCGAGGTGCACCTCGGAACGGGAGGCCAGCCCGGTCGAGGTGGCGATGGCGAGCGCCACCAGGGCCACCCCGATGTGGGCGATCTGCCCGCCCCAGTAGCCGGGATCGCCGCCGAGGACCCGTGTCATGGCGGAGCCGGCCGTGACGCCGCTGCGCCGCACCACGCCGGCCTGTTCCCAGAAGCGGCGGACCGCCACGCCGATGACGAACGTGGAGAGCACCGTGATGAGGACCACCGGGACGGAGCGCACCCCGACCAGCACCGCCCCGGCGCCGGCCACCAGCGCCGCCCGCAACGGGGTCCGGATCCGGGCCCACACCACGGTGCCGCGCGCCACCCGGTACGGCGCGATCGAACCGACCCCGATGGCGAGCAGCAACAGGAAGGCGATGGGGAGCGTGATGCGGTCGAAGAAGGGCCGGCCCACCGAAACGACGTCACCGGAGAACGCCTCGGTGAGGATCGGGTACAGGGTCCCGACGAGCACGGTGAAGGCGAAGACGGCGAGCAGCAGGTTGTTGAGCAGGAACGCTCCCTCCCTGCTGGCGAGAGATTCGAGCCGGGGAGCCGAGGCGACGAGGTCGGCCCGCCAGGCGAATAGCCCGAAGGAGGCGAGCAGCACCAGCACGAGGAAACCGAGCAGCGCCGGCCCGACACCCGATTGGGTGAAGGAGTGCACCGAGAGGATCGTGCCGGAGCGGGTGAGGAAGGTGCCGAGGATGGTGAGGGCGAACGTCGAGATGACGAGTACCAGGTTCCAGGCCTGGAGCACGCCACGCCGCCGTTGCACCGCGGCGGAGTGGATGAAGGCGGTGGCGACGAGCCAGGGGATGAAGGCGGCGTTCTCGACCGGGTCCCACGCCCAGTAGCCGCCCCAGCCGAGCACGGCATACGACCACCACGCCCCGAGCAGCACCCCGAGGGTGAGGAACGTCCAGGCGAGGAGCGACCACCGGTGGGTGCGCTCCAGCCAGGTGCGCCCCTGCTCACCCCCGGCGAGGGCGGAGATGGCGAAGGCGAACGGCACCGTGAACCCCACGAAGCCCAGGTAGAGCATCGGCGGGTGGATCGCCATCAGGATGTTGTTCTGCAGCAACGGGTTGGCGCCGAGACCGTCGAGGGGAGCGGTGGCGGCGGCGAGCGGGAACCAGCTCGACGCCTGGCAGACGTCGCTCGCCACCTCGGTGCACACCCGGAACGGGTCGGCGACGGTGGCCATCATGCCGAACCAGAAGAGGGCGACGGCGCCGATGACGGCGAGGGCGCCGGCGCCGAGGCCGTCACCACGACGCACCGTCCGAGCCACCATCCAGGTGAACCCGGCGAGCACCAGGCCCCACAACACGATGCTCCCCTCCAGGGCGGCCCAGGCGCTCGCCAGCAGGAAGATGAGCGGCGTCGAACGGGACGAGTGGTCGGCGACGTATTGCAGGGTGAAGTCGTGGCTCAGCAGCCCGGCCTCGAGGGCGAGGAACGCCACCACGGCGCCGCCCACCAGCAGGGCGACCGGGGAGCGCAGCGATCCTTCGGTGCCGCCGGGCCGGGCCGTCCGGAACCCGGCCACCGCCAACCAGGCCGACCCGGCCGCCGCCGCCAGGATCGCGAGGTAACCGACGAGGGCGATCATGGCTCGCCCAGCTGGTGCTCCGACCGGTCGTACACCTCGCCGTCCTCGGTCCGGTACTGCTCGTCGTGCTTGATGAGCATGTTGTCGGAGTGGAACTCGTGGCCGTCCCAGGTGCCTTCCACCACGATGCCGATGCCGTCTTCGAAGAGTTGCGGCGGGGTGCCCTGATGGAGGACTTCCACTGCCTCACGCCCGTCGGTGAGGATGAAGTGGATACCGTCGCCGTTCTCGGTGATCGTCCCGGCCTCGACCTGGCCCCCGAGGCGGAGCCGGGGGGTGGGAAGATCGGTGCGGGCGAGCAGCTCGGTGGGGGTGTTGAAGTAGACGAGGTTGCTGGTGAGGTTGACGAGCAGCACCGCCAGGATGCCGATCACGATCACCGCCGGGAGCAGGAAGCGCCAGTAGCGTCTCACGTCACCGTCTCTCGGCGAGGCGGCGACCCGCCCCCCGCAACCGGGCGGCGAGCGACGCCACGTAGAGGGCGAGAGCCCCATAGGTCAAGGTGTATCCGAGCACGGCCCACTTCATCGACGGCTCCTCCCGGCGGTGACCTCCGGCGCTGACACCGCGTCGCCGGCCACGGGGCCTGCCGGGGCGGTGGCCGCGTCGTGGAGGGCCAGTTCGATGCGGGCGAGCTGCATCCGGTGCCGCATCAGGGCGACGTAGAGCAGGGTGAAGGCGGCCACCCCGATCCACAGCGCCGCCAGCAGCGGCGGGTCGATCTGCATCTCGTCGGGCCGCAGCAGCGTCGGCGGCTGGTGAAGGGTGCGCCACCAGATCACCGAGAAGTGCACGATCGGGATCTGGAACACGCCGACGATGCCGAGGATCGCCGCCCGCCGGGCGCGCCCCTCGGGGTCGGTGATGGTGCGCCGCAGCGCCAGATAGCCGACGTAGACGAAGAACATGATGGCGGTGAGAGTGAGCCGGGCGTCCCAGGTCCAGTAGACGCCCCAGATCGGCTTGGCCCAGATCATGCCGTCGACGACCGCGATCCCGGTGAACAGCACCCCGACCTCGGCGGAGGCTTCCGCCAGGTGGTCCCACCGCATCCGCCGGGTCGCCAGGTAGGCGATGCTGCCTGCCAGGGTCACGACGAAGGCGACGTAGGCGAGCCAGATGGTCGGCACGTGCAGGTAGAGCATCCGGGCCGGTGTGCCCTGGGTCCGCTCGGCGGGGGTGAGGAGGGCGAATCCGAGCGCCACCACGATCCCGAGCACGGCCGCGACGTCGAGCCAGCGAGCGGAGCGACGGGTCGGGGAACTGGTCATCGGGTCTCCTGGAGGGGGCGGGCGGTGAGCACGCCGGCGACGGCGAGCGCCAGCACGACGATCGCCATGAGCAGCATCCAGGAGAGAATACCGTCACCCTGGCGTATGGCTTCGGCGCCCTGGGTGGCGCCGAGCAGGAGCGGGATGGCCAGCGGGGCCACCAGGAACGGGATCAGCGCCGGTCCGGCGGTGAGGCTGGTGGCGATCGAGCCCGAGAGGGTTCCCAGCTCGGCGAGCCCGCCGGCGGCGAGGGGAATGACGAGCAGCAGCCAGGGCCATCCGCTGAGGTCGATGTCGTAGAGGGCGACGGCGACCGCCCCGACCAGCAGCTCGAAGCCGATCAGCATCACGGTGCCCGCCATCACCTTCCCGGTGAACTCGGCGGCGGGGTCGATGCCGAGCAGCGCCACTGCGTCCCGTTGCGCCGGCGTCTCGGTGCTGGTGCGGCGCACCGCGGTGAGCACCCCGAAGAGCAGCACGACCACCCAGAACATGCCGGACCCGATGTCGCGCAGCAGGTTCTCGTTGGTGCCGACCGCCAGGGGGATGAGCAGCAGGGCCACGGCGCCGAAGGGGATCGTGATCCAAACCACCTCACCGGCGCGGCGTTCCCGCTCCAGGTCGCGGCGGGCGATGGCGAGGGCCTGGGACCAGAAGGACGGGCGGCCGCTCATCGCAGGGTGCCTCCGGCGATCTCGGCGGTCGTCGACACCAGCGGCGCCACCCGCCCGACGTCGTGGGAGACGACGACGGCGGCGCCGCCCCGGTTCCGCACCTCGTCGACGACGTGGGCCACCAGCTCGACCGCGGCGGGGTCGAGGGCGGTATGCGGCTCGTCGAGCAGGAGCAGGTCCGGCTCGAACAGCAGCTCGCGGGCGAACTCGACCCGCCGCTGCATCCCGTGGGACGACTCGCCGGCCCGGCGGGAGGCGGCGTTGGCGAGGCCGACCGCCTTGAGGGAGGCGGCGACGCCGGCCGGATCGATGCCGGCGGCGCGGGCGGCGAAGGCGAGGTTCTCCTCCAGGGTGAGTTCCGGGTAGAGGCCGGGCACGTGGCCGATGAGGCCGATGCGGTGCCGGATGTCGTAGCGATCCGGCCCGGCGAGATCGGCGCCGAGGACCCGCCCCCTCCCGGCGCTGGGTCGCAGCAGGGTCGCCACGATCCGCAACAGGGTGGTCTTGCCGGCGCCGTTGGCGCCGAAGAGCCCGATGGATTCGCCGGGGCCGACCGTCAGGTCGACATCGCGCAGGATGGTCGTGGCCCCGATACGGGCCGCGATGCCGTGGAGTTCGACGAGCGGGGTGGTCGAAGACACGGAGGCGAAGTGTACGGTGGCACGGCGGGCCTCCCAACCGATGCCCGCGAGGGGAATTTGCAGATGCGTGCATCTGTTGTGGTGACCGAACGGGATGAAGAGGTCGCTACCGCGACACCCAACCACCGGAGTCACCACCAATGGCAACCATCGCTCTGAACAAGGACAATTTCGAATCGACCATCGTCGACAACGACATGGTTCTGGTCGATTTCTGGGCCGACTGGTGCGGTCCCTGCAAGATGTTCGCACCGGTGTACGACAAGGTCTCGGAGTCCTACCCGGACGTGGTGTTCGCCAAGGTCGACACCGAGGATCAGCAACAGCTGGCCTCCTACTTCCAGATCCGCTCGATCCCGACGCTCATGATCTTCCGCGACAAGATCGGGATCTTCTCGCAGCCGGGCGCCCTGCCGGAAGCCGCCCTCACCGACCTCATCGACCAGGCTCAGGCGCTCGACATGGACGACGTACGCCGCCAGATCGAGGCCTCGCAGGGCAACGGCGAGCACGACCCCGAGCACGAGCACGAGCACACCCACTGAACCAAGGCTTCCCCCGCCGCGTCTGCTGTCGCCCCCTTCCTTCCTCTCGTCCCCCTCGGAATTCGGGGAGACCGACGAGCCATTCTCTCATCCCCCCTGGAATCAGGGGGGACCGGCGAACGAAGTGAGCCGAGGGGG
>Ga0315548_1000129_pt1 | contig 66891 bp, 60 predicted proteins | sample SalMarSW160110MG_2_FD_202540 | JGI IMG/M metagenome (GOLD analysis project Ga0315548, IMG submission 202540) | Salt marsh sediment microbial communities from the Plum Island Ecosystem LTER, Massachusetts, United States - Salt Marsh Sediment SW1601-110 ... | reverse complement strand
AAAGGAACCATGATTGGAGTTAAAATCAGCCATATAAATAACTCTTTACCGGGATATTTCGAAATGTTAGTCTCAATACCCATTCCAATCTGTGCTTTGCAATATAGCCAACCGGCAAACAAAGTCGGCAAAAAACCAAATAAGAAATATTTTATATATGTTTTAACTTGAAATTTATCATAACCGATGAGTTTTTTTATCGAAGAATTTTCTTTCTTAAGGGATAACAAAATTAAAAGAAATGCTACAATTTCAATGAACAAAAGGGCAAATCCAACCAGATTACTTGCCTGTTTGAAATTATCAGCCAAGGCTTCTTTGCCCCCTGCAAACAAAGGAGCAAAAATTACAAACGAAGCAATATTTGAAATTATAGGCAGAAAAATAAGTAATAAAGGATTTAATTTTTTCATCTTATTTTGGATATAACAATAAGAATTTTTCTTATCCTGTCAAGTAATCAATATGAATTAAATTTCCAGAGTTCAGTAAAAACAGAAAAAAATCCTGTGTAATCTCGTAGCTAAATATAGCCACTTTGCCGAGCTGTGTCTCTGTAATTAATGTTTTTAATTAATTCGTGTTATTTGTGCAATTGGTTGTTACTAATTTTTGGTGGCGGGTAGGGTTTTTAACAAAAAATATAGTTTTTTCTTTGTGTTCTTTGTGCCCTTTGTGGTTCAATCTCTTGTTTTATTTAGCCCCGCTCAAAAGCTCTGCGGCATGTTTTCTTGCGGTTTCGATAGAGCTCTCGCCTGAAATCATCCGGGCTATTTCTTCTATCCTATCTTCCCCCGAAATTTCTTTAACTTCGGTAATCGTCCTGCCGTCTTTCTCCTTCTTATCGACTTTTATATGAAAATCAGCCTCCGCAGCTATAGAAGGAAGATGGGTAACACATAGAACCTGCCTTCTTTCTCCTATTTTTCTCATCTTCTCGCCAACTTTTTTCGCAAGACTACCTCCTATTCCCGCATCGATTTCATCAAAAACAAGCCCCTCTACCCGGTCCACCTCCGAAAGAATAGATTTTAAAGCAAGCATTACCCGCGATAACTCTCCTCCAGACGCAATATTTGACAGTTTATTCCAGCCCTCCCCTACATTAGGTTCAAATAAGAATCTTATCTCATCCTTACCCTGTTCATCAATCTCTTTTTTTTCTTTTATATCTACTTTAAACTGTGCTTTCTCAAATCCCAAATCTTTTAACTCTTCTTCTACTCTTTTTTCAAATTTTTCGGAAATATCCTTTCTTTTGATGGAAAGTTCTTCAGCTATTTTTTCAAGCTCATCTTCCCCTCTGGCAATTTTTTCTTTTAATTCTTTCTCCCTTTCCTTAAAAGACTCAATGTCGAAAAACTTTTTAGATAAGTCATCTTTCATTATCAAAAGTTCCTCATAATCCTTATTATACTTTCTCTTTAAATTTTCGACCTTATCTACCAAGTTAGTTAGCTCGGAAAGCCTCTCTTTATCATAATCAAGACTATCTCTGTATCTATCGAGCTCCAGAGACGCATCCTGCAGTATCAAATCCGATTCTCCGAGTCGCTCCCCAACTTTAGCTAAAGATTTATCGAAATTGCCTGCTTTTTTAATATTTGAAGCAATTAAAGAAAGTTTATTTAAAATTGACTCGTCTCCATTACTTACGAGCGAAGCCGCATACTCAACTAATTCTTTAATCTCTTCGAAATTATCGAGTTTTTTCTTCTCTTCTTTCAATTCTTGATATTCGGAAAAACTCCATATAAGGTAATCCAGTTCCTTTTTTTGAAAATCGAACAGTTCTTTTTTATCTATCAATTCTTTTTGGACTATAACAATCTTGGAAAGGTCATTTTTCATATCTCTTAATAATTTAAATTTATTTTCAATAGATACTCTATCGCCCATCAACTTTCCGTACGAATCAAGAAAATCTATATGGGTTTCTTCATTTATAAGCAACTGGTGTTCGTGTTGTCCATGAATATCAAAAAGTATATTGCCAACTTCCTTTAAAACATCAGTATTAGCGATTGAACCATTTATATAAGCTCTACCCCCACCTTTCCTGTTGATGATTCTTCTGACAATAAGCTCTTCTTCTTCTTGAATACCGCAACTATCTAAAATTCTATTTGTTTCATCAGAATTAGTAAAAGCTCCTTCAACAACAGCTTTATCAGCTTCTTTTCTTATTGAAGTAATGTCTCCTTTTTCTCCGAGAAGAAGAGAAAGCGCGTTTATGATTATGGATTTTCCCGTACCGGTTGAACCGGTAAGCACATTAAAACCGGAATGGAAGTTTATGTCAAGCTGGTCAATAAGAGCATAATCCCTGACTCTTATTTCTTTAATCATCTGTTACCCCAGTTCAATTTTTTTCTTAAAATATCAAAATAGTCCCAATCTTTAAATTTTATCACTTTCAAAGGAATCTCATTCTTCGTAACAATAACCTCTTCCCCTGAACCAAGACTAAACAATCGCTGACCATCACAAATAAAACAACATCTCTCTTTAGATTTTATAAGTATACGTGACTCCAGACCAAGGACTAACGGCCTAAAAGTTAAAGTGTGAGGTGAAACTGGTGTTATGACAAATGCCTGTGTATCGGGCTTTAAAATCGGACCTCCTGAAGACAGGGAATAAGCAGTTGAACCTGTGGGTGTGGCAATAATTAAACCATCTCCGGAAAGTTCGGTTACAAAATTATCATCTATGAATATATCCAGATTAATAACTCTTATATCTGTCGAGGAAAAAACAACATCATTCAAAGCCACATTCTCTTCTCCCTTACAATTAGTTTTTAAAAAAACCCTTTCTTGAAGAGAATAGTTCTTATCTTTAAGCCCGGAAAATATTTTGTCGATTTCTTCTTTTCTTATATCTGTAAGGAAGCCAAGCCCTCCAAGATTTATTCCTAAGATAGGTAAATTAAACTCATACACAATTGATGCTGCCCAGAGAAAAGTTCCGTCTCCTCCTGCCGCAACTGCAAAATCGCAACCTTTTATTTCTTCCTTTTTCCCTTCATATCTAACAACCGAAAAACCGTTATCGGCTGCTGCTTTCTCTATATTCTTCAATACAACATCAATATATTTCTTTCCGGAAGTATAGAAAACAGCTATTTCCATATCTTAACTCCATATAATATTCTATTTCTTCCAAATTGGTCATCCAAAATCGAATAATCTATAGACTTCGGAACTTTAATAAAAGGTATATTCGAATTATCAATTTCAATAAAAATATGCGCTCTACGGTTTAACATGTCGGTGGAATTCTTCAAAAGAGCATTTATAACCGTAACTCCTCCGTCTCCTCCATCAAGAGCTATCATCGGTTCTTTTTTTACAACATCGTCTAATGTTTCCAAATCTTTTTCCTGTATATAAGGAGGATTAGAAATAATCATATCAAAATTTTCCGAAATATCAAAACAATTAAACAAATCCGCACATATTATATCGATGCGACCGGATAGATTATGATACTCAACATTTTTCCTGCATAAATTTACTGCTTCATTTGAAATATCTGTCGCTATTATCCTTGCACTGCCAATAAAAGACGCAATCGATATTGAAATAGCACCTGTGCCTGTACCTACTTCAAGAATAAATGGATTCTCGACATTTTTTAATTTACGAATAGCCTTAAGCACCATCCATTCAGTCTCCGGTCTCGGTATAAAAACTTCTCTATCGGTAAATATCCGAAAACCAAGAAAATCCGTGTATCCTATTATATATTGCCAGGGCTCTCCACTTACTCTACGTTTCAAATAATTCTTGAATCTAATAAAATCTTTTTTACCAATCTTTTCTTTATCGACATATATCTTTTCTTTGGTTTTCCCCGTAGCTTCTTCTAAAAAAACAAGACTTTCGAATTCGGGGTTGGAACTGTACCCGGTTAATTCTTCACTGCCAAAATCAAGAACTTCGATTAACCTCATCAGTAGATTCCTCTCTTTGAGCTGTCTTTAAACTTTCTATCAAATCACCGATTTTTCCGTCAAGAAATGAGTCTAAGTTATATTTGGTATAATTTATTCTGTGATCGGTAATTCTGTTCTGCGGGAAATTGTAAGTCCTTATTTTCTCACTTCTATCACCCGAACCAATCATTTGTTTTCTCTTTGACCTTATTTCGTTTTCTTTCTTTTCTTTCTCATATTCAAAAAGCTTCGTTCTCAAAATTTTCATAGCTTTTTCCCTATTCTGGTGTTGCGATCTTTCATCCTGGCAGGCAACCACAATTCCGGAGGGTATGTGTTTAATCCTTACTGCAGTAGAGGATTTATTAACATGTTGACCGCCGGGACCGGAAGCCGAGTAGAAATCAACGACCAATTCTTCCGGATTTACTTCAACTTCTACTTCTTCGCGCTCAGGAAGAACTGCTACAGAAACGGCTGATGTATGAATTCTTCCACTGGCTTCGGTAACTGGAACTCTTTGCACTCTATGAATTCCGCTTTCAAATTTCATCTGCCCATAAACATTTTCTCCTGAAATTAGGCTGATAACCTCCCTGTAACCGCTCATTCCTGTCCTGCTTGAATTTAATATTTCAAACTTCCATCCTTGGTTTTCAGCATATTTGACATACATTCTCAAAAGGTCTGCCGCAAATAAACCGGCTTCTTCCCCACCTGTTCCGGCACGAATTTCAAGAACAGCATTTTTATTATCTTCGGCATTCGCAGGCGATAGTGCGTCTTTTATTCTGTTTAAGAGTTGTTCTCTTTTCTTTTCCAACGTTTGAATTTCTTCTCCTGCAAGTTCAATTATCTCCTCATCTTCAGTCTCCGATAAAATAATCTGGTCTTCCTTAATCTTTTTTAAAATCTCATTATATTTATCCAGAGGTTTTATTACATTTTCCAAGGACTTTTTTTCTTGCAAAAGCTCTATAAGTTTCTTCCTATCTCTAATATTTTCAGGATTCTCAAGCAAGCTAAGAACTTCTTTATACTTAACTCTATATTTCTCTGCTTTTTCTAAGAAAAAGGGCGAAATAATTAACATTTACAACAGCCTTTCATAAAGTTCAGGAAGAATGATAGATGCATCACCAAAAATAGAATAATCAAGGTGTTTACTAAGAACAGTTTCTTCCAGATTTATTTCGATTACAAAAGCTCCATGCTCTCTTGCTATAAGCGGTATTGAAGCGGCAGGCTGAACTACTCCTGAAGTACCAACAACAAAGCATATATCACTATTTTCGGCATATTCTCTTGCCTGAATTAGTGAATCATAAGGAAGTGATTCCCCAAACCATACGACATCCGGACGAATCCATCCTTCACACTCATCACATTTTGATATTTTTTTTGTGTTAATTTCACCAAAAATCTTACCACATTCATTACACCTATTTCTGTAAATATTCCCGTGAAGTTCGACAACCTTAGTGGAACCTGCTTCCTGATGAAAATTATCAATATTTTGTGTAACAATGGCAAAATCATCAAAAAGTTCCTGCATTTTAGCCAAAGCGAAATGAGAAGTATTTGGAGATTTTTTATTTATCATTTCTTTTATTTCCAAATGCCACTCCCAGACTGCCTGCGGATTTTCTTTAAAAGTATCAAGAGAAAAAGGTGTTTTGTCCTCCCAGAAACCATTATTACTCCTAAATGTAGGAATACCAGAAGGAGCTGAACTTCCTGCACCTGTTAAAGCAAAAACTATTTTCGAGCTTTTTATTTTTTTCAAAATTTCTTCATCTATCTTCATAAAAAGAAAGTAATTACTATCTCTTCATTGTCAACGTTTTTGTTTGATATGAATGTAATTTTTTAATCACATAAATCACAAAATTTGATTTGCATTTTTACAAATAACTAATTATAAATTCTCTCATAACTATAAAATAAATAATATTCATCTCCAAAACTCTGCAGGAGGATTTTGTAATTGATAGTCTCCTGTCATATATCTTTGAATAAAAATCAAATTATATCCTTTATCGTAATAATACCATATTTGATAAGCATAATAGTCAGACGAAGAAACGCTATAAGGTTCATCTTTAATATAATCAGGAGGTCCAAGAATAATATAAACCTTACCTCTGTCCGTTCTCCATCCTTCAAAAACAGAACCACGTCCAAATTTATCATTTGCGAAATCTACTCTTTCAAAGTAACTAATTTTTACCTCATTTACTCCGTCTCCGGGTGTCGGGTCTTTACTTTCCCAGAATTCGTTCCATAGCTTTTCACGCTCTTCTATCCTCGCATTAAGCAATTTATCCATTTCATTCGAATTGGTAATATAATCCATTTGGCTTACTCTCTCCAGAAATCTTTTCGATTCGAAAAATGGCCTCAATACTGTAAATGAAATTGATTTTTTAACAATCTTTTCTCTATTAACATTTTTAACTTCGGCAAAAAAGTTATACGAACCTTCATCGAACATATTAGCCGGGAAAAAGACTTCTATGCTTTGACTTCTTCTATAAGGTAAAACCGTATCTTTTTTGAAGAAAGTCGCTTTACTTTGATTGCTAAAATAAATCACGAGCTGTGTCTCGCTCTTCTCGGTATTGAAGATATTTAATCTAATTCTGACAGTATCCTTATCAGTAAAAACTTCTCTCGAAGGATTCGATAGCCATCTAATCGACCCTATATCTGTGGGTTCCAATTTCGAAACCTCTATTTTTTTTAATCTACTCCAAACTCTGCTCGAATTAAGATCCGACACTGTGAGAGTAATTTCCGTTTTTCCCTCAGGAATTTTCATTTCAACAAAGTCATTATAATAAAAATCAGTAGATATGGTCTTCTTATAATCATAAACCGAGAGTTTTTGTTTTTTACTTATGCCCCCTAATTGATATCCATCTTTTTTCAACACCAACGAAATCAGAAACTCTCCTGTATATACGGTATCATTTTTGTAGAAAACTAAATCCGAATATGGAATTCCGTAATTTGCGATAACATAAGGAATAAAGCTTGTATCTCTATCTATTTGAAAATCTGCATTCAAACCAATCAAAAATGACAAAAACAAAATCATTTGGAATCCTCCAACCCTACGAAAGAAGATTTTATATTCAATTTTTTAATCTTTCTGTAGAGAGTAGAAGGATGAATCCCTAACAGAGAGGCAGCTTCATTTATATCACCCTTTGAAATTTCCATCGCTTTCTTTATTGTTTTCCTCTCAATTTCTTCTAAATTCAACCTATCTGTTTTACTTTGACTGCCAAATTCTTCCGGAATAGCGGAAACATCAATTATCTCCGAATCTTCTAAAACAATCAACCTCTCAATGAGATTTTCCAATTCTCTTACATTACCTATCCATTTATAATTCATAAGTTTTTCATAAGCTTCATCGGTAAAAGTCTTCTTTTTCACATTTAATCTTTCGGAAATTTTCTCATTAAAATGTTGAACTAGAGGAAGTATATCTTCTTTTCTTTCTCTAAGTGGAGGAATTTCTATTGGAATTACATCCAACCTATAGTATAAATCTTCCCTGAATTTACCTTCCTCAACAAGTTTTTCAATATCTTCATTTGTTGCACTTACAATTCTTACATCAACTTCAACTTCTTTTGTACTGCCAAGAGGGGTAAAACTCATTTGCTGGATAGCTCTTAATAACTTCGGTTGTAGTTCCATCGGAAGAGTACTTATTTCATCAAAAAACAAAGTACCTTTATTTGCGGCAACAAATAAACCCTTTTTATCTCGATCCGCACCTGTAAAGGCACCTTTCACATATCCAAAAAGCTCTGATTCCAGCAACTCGGAGGGAAAAGCGGAACAATTAATAGGAATTAATTTTCCCGGTCTATCTGAGTTATAATGTATCAAATTAGCTACCAATTCTTTCCCTGTACCACTTTCTCCATAAATAAGAACCGACGAAGTCGTCCCGGCCACTTTATTTATCTTTTCTCTTATTTCCTTCATTTTATCATTAATGCTGATAATTCTAAATTCCTGAAGCTTTTCTTCGCGAAGATTTTTCAAACTCTTTTTAATTCTTACTCTATCCAAAGCCTCTTTCAAACGCAAGATTAACTCCTCCATTCTAAAGGGCTTTCTTATATAATCTAACGCTCCTCCTCTAATAGCCTCTATTGCAGTATCAATTGAAGAATAAGCAGTTATAAGTACGATTACCGACTCGGGATCTATTTTTTTACAACGGTGAAGAACCTCAAGACCTGACATTTGAGGCATATTTATATCAGTTAAAACAGCATCGTAGTTAATTTCGGAAAACTTACTCAAAGCCTCTATAGGATTAGAAAAAACATCAACTTTGAATCCATCTTCTTCCAAACCAAGCTTAACTACTTCAAGAATACTTATTTCATCGTCAATAACTAAAATTTTTTCATTCATAAAATAATTCTTACCTCCGTACCTTCACCTACAACACTTTCAACTTCAATATCCCAGTTGTGCAACTCTATTATTTTCTTTACTATAGGAAGTCCAAAACCGAAACCTTCCTTAAAACGCGAATAAAAAGGAGAAAATATTTTACTCAAATCCTGCTTGGCAATACCACTACCCGTATCCTTTACAAAAATCAATTTTTGACCATCTTTTCTTGTTCCGAAAACAAGAGATCCTCCTACAGGCATTGCCTTTAATGAATTAACGCCAAGATTAAGAAATACACTCTTAAGAAGATTGTAATCGCCTTTCATCGTAAAATTCTCGTCAATTTCATTCTTAGACTCAATATTTTTATCAAAATATTTGTTTTTTTTAAGATCATGTATAACATCTTTAATAAGGCCATGCAATCGAATCTCCTGATTTTCCAAATCAAAACTCTTGGTAAAATCCAAAAAACTCTCAACCAGATAATCCAATCTATCGGATTCTTTCATTATAAGTTCCCTAAGTTTTTTATTCTTATTTGTCTTTCCCATTGAAGGTCCAATTAACTCAGCAGAAGCTCTAATGGAAGAAACGGGGTTTCTAACTTCGTGAGCAAGATTAGCTGCAAAATTCCCAAGCGTTACCAGTTTATCTCTCATTTGCATCTTCCTTTCTGTATCTTTTTCTTCAGTTCTATCATTAATCATCAAAATCGTCCCATTTCCTTCGAACAAATCAGTTCCTCTGACCATAAATACTTTATTTTCAATTTCAAATTCAACTTGTTTTTCCTTTCCGCTCAATATTTTCTCAATAGACTCTTTAAAGGGGGAAACAGCTATCTCCAGAAGATTCTTACCGGATAAAAGAGAAACCCCCATGAAATTAGCAGCCTTAGAGTTGCTCCAGACGACATTCCCTTTTTCATCCACGGTAATAATTCCATAATCTATTGCCTCAACTATATCGGAAATATTCACCCTGACTCTGGTTAGCTGTTCTCTAAACATTTGAATAACAAGAGAAGAAGCTGCAGCCGTAAAAACAAAAGCAAATGAATAAACAATAAATTCAAGTAAAACGACCTCGAACGGTGGAAACTCTGGCAAACTTATCAAAATAAAATTCTCCGGTATTTGTTCTGTCAAAAAGACCGATAGAACTCCATAAGACAACATCGAAAAACCACTTACGACGAAAGAATCAACAGGTAAAAGCATATAAGCGCTGAGTGCTATAATCGGGAGATAAAAAGGAATAAATGGACTTAAGACACCTCCGGTAAAAATAATCAGAAGAGAAAGATATGTAACATCTAATAGAAAATTATGTAATTTAGGCTTCTCCTGGAGAAAAAAAAATAACAATTCATCACATATAAAAAGAGCGGAAAAAACTATTAACGGAAAAAGGCTTTTTTCGTTTTCTCTAAAAACGAGAATCAAAGAAAACAAAAGAGAAAATAAAATAGCTCTATATAAGCAATATCTCTTAGCTAAGCTCACACAAAAAACCTTTTTATTACATAAACTGTTGAGCCATTTTGAAAATCGGAAGATACATCGCCATAACCATACCGCCTATAATACCCCCTAGAAAGACAATCACGATAGGTTCAAGTGCATTCATAAGGTTAGCAACAGCCTGATCTACCTCGTCATCATAAAAATCAGCTACCTTTGAAAGCATGTCATCCAACCCTCCTGTTTGTTCCCCTATCGTAATCATTTGGATAACCATCGGAGGAAATAAAGCCTTTTCTTTACTAAGAGGATCTGCAATAGATTCTCCTTGAGCTATTGAAGTTCTGGAACGCAAAACGGCATTTTCAACCAATTTGTTACCTGTGGTACCCGATGTAATCTCAAGAGCATCAAGTATGTTAACACCTGAAGAAAGAAGCGTGGAAAGAGTTCTTGAGAATCTGGCAATTGCCTGCTTTTTTAATAAAGTACCAAATATAGGCAATTTTATCATAACAGAATCTATCTGTAGATGACCAACTTCGGTTTTGTAATAATATCTAACGAAAACAATCAAACCTATCAGTACAGCAACTATAATGAAGAAATATCTCCTTAAAAAATCACTCAATGCTATAACAATCTTTGTGGGCAGCGGTAATTGACCTCCAAGATCTTTAAACAACGTTGCAAATACAGGAATCACAAAGGTCAATAAAACAGCAACCGCAATAACAGCAACTATAACTATAGCAGCAGGATAGACCATTGCGCCCTTGACTTTTCTCTTTATAGAATCTGCTTTCTCGAGATAATCGGCAAGCCTTGCAAGAATCGTCGCAAGAGAACCTCCTTTCTCACCCGCTTCTACCATATTTACATACAAATCTCCGAAAATCTCTTTATGTTTCCTCAAAGCGTCTGCTAAGGTCGAACCTCCTTCCACTGCAGAAATTAAATCCTTAAGTATATTCTTAAATCTCTCCGATTCAACCTGAGCCACCTGAATATCAAGGCATTTTATCAGAGGTAAACCTGCGTTAATCATAACTGAAAATTGCCTCGTAAAAACAGAAATAGCTCTACTGGAAACTCTACCTTTTAAAAACGGAAGAGTTATCTCTCTAGGTTTAGGGCGTATAGAAGTGGGAACAATTTTCCTTTCACGTAATATTTTTTGAACTTCTTCAGGATTCGCTGCAGTAATTTCTCCATTTTCTATTGTTCCACTAGGTGCCCTGCCTTTCCATAGATAATCAGGCATTTTTCACCCCCTTAATATACAATTGTTTGCTTTTTAGCTATCATTTCTTCGAGTTCACCCGGTTCTCTGGAATAAGACATTGCATCCTCAAGGCTTATTTCATGCTCCATGTACAATTTGTAAAGTGATTGATTCATTGTAACCATACCGAATTTCTGTCCGGCTTGAATATTGGAGTACAATTGATGCGTTTTGTTATCTCTTATTAAAGCTTTAACTGCCGGTGTTCCATAAAGAACTTCTACTGACAGAGCTCTTCCCCCGGTTCTCTTTGGCACCAAACTTTGAGTAATTATGCCAATAAGAACAAAAGCTATTTGAGCCCTAACCTGACCATGCCTCTCAGGAGGAAAAGTATCGACTATCCTTGAAATAGATTCAACCGCCGAATTTGTATGTAATGTGGCAACGGTAAGATGCCCGGTTTCCGCAATATTCAAAGCTGCTTCCATAGTTTCTCTATCCCTCATTTCTCCAATCATAACAACATCAGGATCCTGACGCAATATGTACTTTAACGCAATTGCAAAACCATCAGTGTCAGATCCAACCTGTCTCTGGTTTACAATAGCTCTCTGGTGTCTGAAAAGATACTCTATCGGGTCCTCAATGGTAACAATATGAACTTTTCTCTCTTTGTCTATTTTATCAACGACAGCCGCAAGGGTGGTAGATTTGCCGCAACCTGTAGGACCAGTAACCAGAATAAGACCTTTCTGTTTGTTCGCCATATCGGATAAAACATTAGGCAAGCCTAATTGTTTAAATGTCCTGATTTTAAATGGAATTGTTCTAACCGCACAGGCAACCTGACCCCTCTGATAAAAAACATTGGCTCTGAACCGAGAAAGACCCGGTACTCCAAAACTTAAGTCAAGTTCCTTTTTCATTTCAAATTTTTTCTTCTGTTCGTCATTTAATATTGAATAAACCAATTTTTCTATATCATTGGGAGAAAGCGGAGCATAATTAGATTTTTCCAATAATCCATCTTTTCTATACATAGGAGGTGCTGCAGTTGTAAGATGGAGATCCGTTGCTCCTCTACTTACCATTTCTTCCAGTAAGCCTTTCATATCATAATCCATAATAATAACTCCTCTCTAAAATTTAAGATTCAACAGTTACCCTTAAAATCTCTTCCGGGGTCGTAAGACCTCTTTTCAACTTAACGATACCATCATCTCTAAGAGTTCGCATTCCTTCCTTCTGGGCACTATTTCTTAAATCATCGGTACTAGCTCCCTCAAGAATCATCTTCCTCAAATTCATCGAAATAGGCATGACTTCTGTTACTGCTATTCTACCTCTGTAACCACTTGAATTGCATTCCGGACACCCCTGCCCTGCCTCATAAATATCGCCAGTTCTTATGTCTTCTGCCGATAAACCCATTCTTTTTAAAATCTCTATTTTATCAACCTCATCGGGACTTATTTTCTTTCTACAATTTTTGCAAACCTTTCTTAGAAGTCGCTGCGCCTGTATTAAATTCAAAGAACTTGCTATTAAAAAAGATTCTATGCCTATATCAACCAAACGGTTAACAGCACTCGGAGCATCATTGGTATGAAGAGTCGATAAAACGAGATGCCCTGTAAGAGCCGCTCTTATAGCAATTGATGCCGTATCTATTTCTCTTATTTCTCCAACAAGTATTATATTCGGTGATTGCCTGAGGAAAGCACGCAAAGCTTCGGGGAAATCAAACCCTATATCTGGATTGACCTGAACCTGATTTATTCCTTTAAGATTGTATTCGACTGGATTTTCGACAGTCATAATATTGACTTCAGGTTTATTCAACGCAGAAAGTGCAGAATAAAGAGAAGTAGATTTCCCGCTTCCGGTAGGCCCGGTAACGAGAATCAGTCCATAAGGTTTGGCAATAGCTTTCTGAAATTCTTTAAGCGCATCCGGTTCGAAACCAAGATCTTCCATATTTAACATAAGAGATGAAGGGTCAAGTATTCTCATAACCACTTTTTCACCAAAAACTGTTGGTATGATACTAACACGAAGATCGATAGGTTTACCTTCTACCCTTATCTTTATCCTCCCATCTTGAGTGAGCCTTCTCTCTGAAGCGTCCATACTACCAGTCATTATTTTTATCCTCGTGGAAATGGCATTTCGCAGTCTGTATGGTGGCTCAGCCACCTGTTGCAAAACACCATCAACTCTAAATCTTATACGAAGAGTCTTCTCATAAGGCTCAATATGAATATCAGAAGCGCCGTTCTTTACAGCCGAAGTTATCAAATAATTAACAAGTTTTATTACAGGTTTCTCCTGCGCTTCCGCTCTCCAATCTTCTTCATCCTCTTCTAATTCAGACTTCCTGATAAAAATGTTTTCGATTTTTTCTTCGGCAAATACAAACTCTTCTTCTATTTCCTCTTCTTTTTTACTAATTCTATCTATTTCTTTAGTAACAGGATAAAACTGATCCAAAAGTTTCTTCATTTTCCAGAAAGTTACAACCACCGTTTCAACCTTTAAACCGGTTTTAAACTCAACCGCATCAATCGCTTCTAAATCACCCGGATTAACGACTCCAACAATCAATTTTTTCCCTTTCCTTCTTATTGGAAAAACCTGATACCGCTGCGCCATATCAGCAGAAATTAGCGTAATTAAACTCCTATCAACATCTTCTGCCTTTATGTCAATCGAAGAAACCTTAAATTGGAGCGATAGCGTTTTTGCGAGTTCGCTGTCTGTAATAAAACCTTCCTCAATAAGAACCGCTCCAAGTCTCTTAGCTACTTGTTTTTGTTTGCGTAAAGCTACATTTAATTGCTCATGAGTTATTTTGCCTGCCTGAATCAGAATTTCTCCAAGCCTTTCCATAGTTATCTTACCTGTGTTTCGCGGGCTATTTCCTCAAGAGTAGTTATTCCATCAAGAATCTTTTTAATACCTTCATCGCGCAGAGTACTCATCCCTTCTTTTTTGGCTTTAGCTTCTATTTCATCTGAGGTAGCGCCATCAATAATCATCTTCCTTATATTAGTACTTACCGGTATAACTTCAAATAGGCCGAGCCTACCTTTATAACCTGTTTTTTTACAATTATCACAGCCAGTTCCATGAAAAATCTTTCGTCCGTTCAAGCTCCCAGGGTCAAAACCTAACTTAAGTATATCCTCCTCTGAAATACTCAGTGGAGTTTTACATTTCGAACATATTGTTCTTACCAACCGTTGAGAGATAATAAGTTCAAGTGTCGAAGCCAGAAGGAAAGGAGCAACACCCATGTTAACAAGACGGGTAACCGTTGCTGCCGCAGAATTAGTATGTACTGTTGAAAGAACAAGGTGACCTGTCAGAGAAGAACGTATAGCAATATCCGCCGTGGGTTTGTCTCTTACCTCTCCGACCATAATAACGTCTGGATCCTGACGCAAAAAAGACTTTAAGGCTTCCACAAAGTTAAGACCGATTTCTTCCCGTACCTGTAATTGATTAACTCCGAAAAGAGTATATTCTACGGGGTCTTCAGCAGTAGAAACATTTATATCAATATTATTAACTGCTTTTAATATCGAATATAGAGTAGTAGTTTTTCCGGAACCCGTAGGACCGGTAAGCAATATAATCCCATGCGGCTTTTTTATCGCATTAAGAGTATCATTTAAAGCTTTTGTCTCAAAACCTAATTTAGTTAAATCAAACTCAATACTTTCCGAATCAAGAACTCTTATACCTACTTTCTCGCCAAAAACAGTTGGAACAGTTGCTATTCTAAAATCAATTTTTCTCCCCATAATCTCTGCCTGAAATCTTCCATCCTGCGGTTTTCTTTTCTCCTGTATCTTCAGATTGGACATGACTTTAAGCCTTGAGACAACCGCTTTCTGAAGACGAAACGGAGGAGGTTGAAAATTGTGAAGAACACCATCAATTCTGATTCTTACTCTGACATCTTTCTCGAAAGGCTCAATATGAAGATCGCTTGCTCCTTCGATAACCACCTTTTTCAAAAGAAAATTGACATACTGAACTACCGGTCCGGAATCGATCTGTGCGGCAAGAGCCGAAACCCCTTCATCATCTTCTTCCCTCGCCATTAATTCTACCGAATCTTCCGTAAGACCCATTTCTTCAGCAACTTCATCTTCAAGAGCTTTAGTTTCATAATGCTCTTTTAAAATCTTTTTTACAGATTTCTCGGAAGCCACTAATGGCTTTATATCATACCCTGTTCTAAAACGGATATCTTCTTGAGCCTGTATATCGTTTGGGTTTATCATAGCCAAATACAAAGTTTTACCCTTTCGCTCTATCGGTATACACTCATAAGCTCTTGCGATATCCGGAGAAATCAAATTTAAAACCGCATCATCCAAGGGATAATCAGAAAGCACTACACCTTTTACGTTTAAATTCTTTTCGAGCGCTTGGATTAATTTTTCCTCACTGACATAACCCAATTCAATCAGGTTTGCACCTAAACGCCCTCCCATCTCTCTTTGCCTTTTTAGAGCCTCTTTCAATTGATTTTCTGTTATGGAACCGTCTAATAATAATATCCTTCCTACTCTCACTTTATTAATATAAATACTTTTGACTCAAAAGTCAAGGTTGTAAATAATTTGATAAATATTGATAAAACCACGATGTTTATCGATAATTCGATAAAATTTTTCAAAAAAAAGTAATTTTTTGCATTGTTGCATTATTTATTTTAAGGGGCTTGACTTATACTACAAGATAGTTAGAATATATATATGGGGGCGAATTGGCTCTCGACGGAATACAGCTGGATTGTAAGTTGCACGCCGAGCTGTCATAACTCGTAAAACTATGGCATTTAGTATATTAAATGGCAACTTTAATTATGCCATGGCAGCTTAATTAAGCTGCTCGTCCTCTCCGGACGTTCTCTTCTTACTCCGGAGAAGGGCGTCATAAAAAGAAGATAGGTTACGATTTTAGCCGGGATTTTGTAACCGAATAAAAACTGGCTTGGTTATTCTGATTCCTGTGATTGGGTAAAGAATAACGACATTAAAACAATCACCAAACGTGTAGAAGCTTACAGACAGGTATTTCGGACGCGGGTTCGATTCCCGCCGCCTCCACCAAATACAAAGGAGGGTTTATGAAAATAACGCCTTTGGATATAAGAAAACAAGAATTCAGGAAATCGTTCAAAGGATATGATAAAAATGAAGTAGATATTTTTCTCGAAATGTTAGCAAAAGAGATAGAAAATATAGTACGCGATAATAAAAGAATGGCTGAACAGTTAAAAGAACTGGATTCTAAAATCGAAGATTACAAAAGAATGGAAAAGACACTTCAAGATACTCTGACCTCTACCCAGAAAACGACAGATGAAATCAGGAGGAATGCTCGAAAAGAAGCTGAAATGATTCTACAAAAAGCAAAATTACAGGCCAGTGAAATTATTGAAAATGCTGCCTCTAAAGTAAAAGACCTTCAAAGTCAGATAAGCGCTCTTAGAAATCAGAAAGACGGATTTGTTATACAACTTCGTAGCTTCCTATCCTCTCAATTAAAAATGCTCGAAGAGGTGGAGATTATCAGGGTAAGAGAACGAGATAAAAAATATTCTTCCGCTGAAAACGAAAAACCGGAAGAAATAGAAAAAACCAAGAAAAAAGTTCAGGAGCTTTTCAAAGAATAAATTCTAAATTTAGAAATCCCCGATGAAGAAAATAGATGTAGAACGAAAAGATTTTCAAGCTTTATCTAAAAGCAAAAAATATATTAGCAATAAGGTTAATTTTGATAATTTCGATATTGGTATTATATTAGGCTCAGGTCTAGGCGATGTTTCAGGAGAAATCAAGAATCCGGTAAAAATATTATACAAAGATATTCCGAATTTTCCAATTTCTACAGTAAAGGGACATTCTGGAAGCCTGATATGCGGAAAAATAAAAGAAAAAAAGGTTTGTGTTATGAACGGCAGATTCCATTATTACGAAGGCTACGATATGGATAAAGTTACCTTCGGGCCAAAACTATTATGTTTTCTGGGAATTAAGACTCTCATAGTCTCTAATGCAGCCGGCGGAGTCAATCCGCTTTTTTCCAGAGGAGATATAATGATAATAAGCGACCACATCAACTTATTCCCGGAACATCCTCTCAGAGGGGCAAATGATGAACGCCTGGGGCCCAGATTCGTAGATATGTACAATACATATGATAGGAATTTGATAGATAAAACAGAAGATATTGCACTAAAAACAGGAATAAAAGTGAGAAAGGGCGTTTACTTCGGACTCCAGGGTCCGACTTTTGAAACAGCAGCCGAATACAGAATGATTAAAATCCTGGGAGCAGACGCAGTTGGAATGTCAACAGTACCGGAGGTAATAGTTGCAAGGTGGATGAATACAAAAGTCCTTGGACTTTCTATAATCACCGACTTGTGCCTACCCGACGCTATGGAAAAAGTTAGTCATGAAATCGTATTAAACGCGGCAAATAAAGCCGCTCCAAAACTATCTAAATTAATAGTTGAAGTTGTTAAAGAAATATAAAATAACAGTATTATTCATATTGCCACTGCTTACACTCAATTGTAGAAGAGAAAGCAATTATATTAAAGCTTCCGAATATTATCATTCGCTCAGGCCGACAAGGGCCTTAATTCTCCTTGAGAATTCGACTATACCTAAAGAAATTTATCTACAGGCTGAAATTTATCTCAATTTAAACGACCCAAGAAGAGCATTAAAGTCTTTCGATAAACTGCTTAATACAGATCCCCAATGGAAAACAAAAGTACTGAAAAGACTCTTACAGGAAGGAAATGATGCGAGCAAAAAAAGAAAAGACTTCACCGCAGTTACGATATATTCAAAAATACTGGAGTTTGAACCAGACTTTGACCTACGGGAAAAAAATATATTAATGGGCAATTGGTTCTTTGATTCAAGAGAGTATGAAAAAAGCATAGATTTCTACATAAAAGGAATAAAATACGCTCCCAAGAACGCAGATTTAAGATTGAAATTAGCTCAATGTTACATAAATATAAATGACTTAGTTTCTGCTTACGATGTGCTCAAAGAAGCAACAAAAGAACTTACAGACTGGAGAGTAACTTCAAACTGGAGATTAACATACTGGCTTGGTAAAATATCTTTTAAGCTGGCCGAGAAAAGGTTAGAAGAAGGGAATTACGATTCAGCCGAGTTATATCTTAAAGAGTTAATTTCCCTCGGCACGCCTGAAGTATTGATCGATGATGCATATTTTTTACTGGGAGACATAAAGCTGAGTCAGGAAAAATACGAAGAAGCAGCTGATTGCTACAATAAAGTATTGGATCTGAATAAATTCGCAAAACCAAAAATAAGAAGAGAAGCGGAAGAAGCTCTTCAAATCATAAAGAACATGGAGGAAAAGCCTTGAAAAAAGAAACATCCCTCATAATCATAATTATCTTTTTATTAATCTGTTCCTGCGTAAGGGATACAAAACCTGAAATGACATCTCCGGACGAAGAATTTGAACAAGCTGTTAAATGCTTTGAAGAAGGAAATTATAAAAAAGCCCTTAATTACCTTAAGTATTTTTTTAATAGATATCCAGGTAGTCACTGGATTGACGACGCTCAATTTTATTACGCCGAATCCTATTATCAATTACAGGAATACACAGAAGCTATGAATGAATTCCAGTTTCTTATCAATAATTTTCCCAATTCCAACTGGAGCGAAAAAGGTCTCCTAAGAACAGCACAATGCATGGAAAAAATGTCTCCGATAGCTCAAAGAGAACAAACGTTAACAAAAGAAGCCATAGATACTTACGAGGAATTCATCAAAAGATATCCGTATTCACAATGGTTGGATGAAGCAAAGGAAAGCAAAAGAAGTGCAGAGGAAAAATTAAATCAAAAGTTAGTTGAAATTGGAGAAACTTATATTAAAATGGGGATACACGGAGCAGCAATCGCATACCTTAAAAAAGCAGCAGATCAAAGTGAACAATGGAAAGATAAAGCGAATTTTTTACTCGGAGATATAGCTCTTTCTGATAACAACGACTCTCTGGCAATTTTTTACTATCAGCAAGTAGAAGGGGAATTTAAAGAAAAAGCACAGAAAAAACTAGAAAAAATAAAGTGAAAGGGGTTTTTGGAGGAAATTTTAATCCTGTTCATAAAGGACATCTAATACTGGCCAATGATGCCCTTAAATTATTAAATCTTGAAAAAATATTATTCATTCCTGCATGGAAAGCCCCTCTTAAAAATGACACAATATCTGCTTCATTCGAAGACAGATACAACATGTTAAATTTAGCAACTTCCAAAACAAAATTCTTTGAAGTATCGGATTTGGAATCGAAAAGGAAAGGAATATCCTACACATACTATACAATAAAAGAACTAATAAAAAAAGAAAAAAGCCTTTGTCTGCTTATAGGCGAAGATCAGGCAATAAATTTCAAGGAATGGCATAAATGGGAAAAAATCTTACAAATAGTCGATGTTTATGTTTTCAAAAGAAGTAAAGCAAAGCGAAAATATCCAAAGGGATTAAAAACACTTAACTCAAAAATAATAGAAATTTCCTCAACAGATATCAGAAATAGAATCAAAAACGGAAAATCTGTTGATGCCCTTTTACCTGAAGCAGTCCTGGATTATATAAAAGAACACAAACTATATAAAACTTAATTGCTACGAAGTCCCACCACACCAAAACTTATAGTAACAACGAATCACACGAATAGCACAAATATTAAAAAAAAGAATAAAACTAACTTAATTTGTGTAATTTGTGCTATTTGTTGTTAAAAAATGGGTAGTGAGGGGAAAAACATTAAAATTCTTTTTTGTCCTCTGTTGTTAAATTTATAGGTGTGGTTGTGTGTGGGCTTTGTGTATCTTTGTTGATATTTGATTTGTTCTTGAACTTATTTTCTCTTCTCTATTTTCCCCGAATACTCAAGTATAAGTTCACCTGTACCGGGTGAAACAGTATAAATACTACACAATAAGAGATCCCCAATATGAAATTTATAGTATCTTCCAACAAGGGAACGATCTTTTATTTTGTAATTATCACCGGGTAAAATTCTTATCGGAATGAAACCGCTAATGAGATAATCGTCAAGTTCTACCCTTATTCCGTCGGAGGCAATATTCGTTATCATTCCTCTGAACTCCTTATCGGTATTTTCCTCTAAATAGCGCATTATGAAAAACTTTGTTATCTCTCTTTCGGCAGAATCCGACTTCCATTCCTGTTCTGTTGCGTGGTCAGCTATTGATTTCAACTCTTCCTGTGTGTAATGTTCACCGAAGAGTAACCTATGTACTACAAGGTCGGGATATCTTCTTATCGGAGATGTAAAATGTGTATACAGTTTTGACCCCAAACCGTAATGAGGTTCAGGCCTGGCAATATATCTGGCTCTTTTCATACATCTTAACAGTTCATAGTTCAAAATCCTTCTGTAAGTAGAAGTTCTGATTTCATCAAGAAAAATAGATAAATCTTTTCTTTTAGTTGAATTGAGTGTAAATCCAAGATTCTCAACGAGTTCTTTAAATTGTTCCAATTCGTTCTTTTCGGGTTCTTCATGAATTCTATAAATCCCAGGGATCTTACTTTTTTCCAATATTTCGGCTACAGTTTCATTCGCAGCTACCATAAATTGTTCAATAATCCTGTGGGTCCAAAGTTCTCTAACGGGATAAACTGACTCCGGTCGAGCATTTTGAAATTCGATTTTCACCTCTTCACTGAAGAAATCAAGGTAACCTTCTGCTCTTCTCTTCTCGGAAAGTATTTTAGCAAGTTCTGAAGCAATTTTGAGATCAGAAATAAACTCAGAGCTTTTTCTGCCGTCAAGAATATCTTGAGTTTCCCGGTAAGAAAATCTCTTATTAGATTTAATCTCGGATTTGTAGAATTTCTTCTTAATCGGATTACCCCTTTTGTCAAAATTAATATAAACCGTAACCGCTGGCACTTTCTTGTTCTCTTCAAGGCTTAATGACTTGGTTATTTCTTCGGGCATCATAAAGTAGGTTTCACTTGGAAGGTACGTAGTACAACCGCGTTTTTTTGCTTCTTCATCAATAGCAGAATTTTTTGGTATTGCACCTGACACATCTGCAATGTGGACCCACAAATGAAACCCATCTTTATCTTTCTTTACCGAAATTGCATCATCAAAGTCTTTTGCATCAGATGGATCAATTGTGAAAGTCACCAGAGAAGTAAAATCTTCTCTACTTTTAGTTGAAAGAACCGAAAAGCGTTTTGCCTGGTTCAAAGCTTCCCGTGAAAACTTATGAGTTAAATTGTACTCCTGTTGTACGAGAATGTCATATAAATTGTCTTCACTTATTTTAGCGGAAAACTTTACAAGTGGAGGAAAAACAGGCGTGGTCCATTTAACAAATTCGGCAAGAATAAAATCACCTTCTTCCGTTTTATGAGAATCCTCAAGTTCAAAGTAATGAGGAATATTCTTATCCTGAGGCTGAAACATTAATCTACCCTCAAATAAAACGACTTTCCCAACAAAATATTGTCTGGAACGTTCTATAACTTCTTCAATTCTTGCTTTCAACCTATCTCTTGATTTTCCCGTTATTTTTGCTAATACCAGGTCTCCATTCAATGCTGTGAAAGTATTATTAGGAGAAATAAAAAGATCTTTCATTCCTGAAGACGGCATCAAAAATCCATAACCTTCTCTTTTGCCGTCGAAAATTCCTTTTATGTATCCGGCTTTAGCCGGCAGAGCATACTTTTTCCCTTTTGATACAATTTTACCCTCTTCTTCGAGTTTTTTCAACAAAGGTTTAATGTGGTTACCACATTTTTTCTTTAGAATTTTTATGTTCAAATAAACGGAATGACTTTTCTCAAGTGTATTAAAAATGCATTGAACTTCTTTATTCATATATTTTTGAGACTTAAAAGCAAAAGTTTTCTATATCTCCTTTAAAGTTCCTTAATTCAATATAAATTTTCTTTTTTCCTTTTAGACTTAGCGGAAATTCCCATCTGGTTTCTATATTTGGCAACAGTACGGCGTGTTATATTTATACCCTCTTTTTCCAATACATTCTTTATTTCTATATCTGATAAATTTTTGTTTCCTTCTGATTCTATCATCCTTTTAATCTTTTCTCTAATCGAATTTGTAGAAATATTTTGTTCTCTTACTTTAACACCTCCGCTCAAGAGATACCTCATAGGAAAAACTCCTTTCGGGCTCTGAACATATGTGTCTTTTATATATCTGGAAATAGTAGACTCTGATAGATTAGTAGCATTTGCTATTTTCTTTAAAGTAAGAGGTGTCATATGCATCACACCTTTGTCGAGAAATTCTTTTTGGACATTTAATATATATTCCATTACTTTTCTGAAGTTCTTTTTCCTCATCTCCAAAGATTGAATAATAAACTTTGTCCTTTCCATCCATTTTTCAATAAATCTTACTGTTTCCTTGTCGAAATTCTCAGGTGCTTGTAAAACCTGGAGATATCTCGTATTCAAACGGAAGAAAGGAAGCTCTAGTTCGCTTATCGAAATTTTAAGTTCCTCCCCGTCCTTTTCGACTATCACAGAAGGAGTGATATATTCGATTTTTCCGAAGTCTTTACCTGTAGAATGCGGATTGATTTTTTGAATGTTTTCTATTGCTTTTTTAACCTTCTCAGGAACCATATTCAATTCATAAGAAATTTTCGCTATTTCCTTATTTCTGTATTCTTCCCAGAAATCTTTAACAATTTTAAGTTCCAATTCCGGCTTCTCAGGATTTCTCTCAAGATGGAGTTTAAGCGACTCTCTTTTATCTCTCGCCGCAACTCCAGGCGGAGCACACTCCTGAATAATTTTAAGTGTTTCTTCTACCTTATCTTCCGGAACACCAAAATATTCGGCAATTGTCGGTAGCGGTGTATCCAGAAATCCTTCGTCGTTGAGCGAGTCGATTATATATTCTCCAACTTCGATAAGTTTATCATCGGATAGATCCATTCGTAGTTCTGTCTTAAGTTGCTCAGAAAGTGTCGAAGTATAAGGTATTTGCTTTATTTCGGTTTCTTCTGATTCTGAAGAAACGAAATAGGTTGGAAAATCTTCCTTAAAGAAATCCTTGAGTCCCTTATTCAGAAAATCTTCTTCTTTTCCATCTTCTTCATTAGAAGAAGACTCAGGGGGTTCAAGAGATTCGGGAGCTTCATCTTCTTCATTTAAACTTAACATAGGATTAGCTTCAATTTCCTGAAGTATCAAATTTTTAAGTTCAAGACGCGGACATTGAGTGATGCGAATCATCAGTACCTGAAGAGGACTCATTTTTTGTTCAAGTCTTAGGGACTGTTGAAGTTTTTGCATGTATGGTTTTCTTTTATCGTCAATCATAATTAATAATATTTTACAATCTGAATTTCTCACCAAGATACAATTTCTTGGCCTTTTCATTTGAAATCAAATCTTCTGTTCTCCCTTTCAGTATTATTTTTCCGTCAAACATGATGTAAGCACTATCAGTTATTTGAAGAGTTTCACGTACATTATGATCGGTTATTAATACACCTATATTCTTCTTCTTGAGCACTAAAACCATCTCCTGAAGTTCCTCTCTTGTTATAGGATCAATGCCTGTAAAGGGTTCATCCAATAATAAAAATTTTGGGGTTGACGTTAAGGCTCGCGCAATTTCAACTCTTCTTCTTTCCCCTCCGGAAAGATTATTCGCTGTTCTTGCAAGCAGAGGGGACAAATTAAATTCTTCCACCAATTCATCGAATCTGGTTTTTATTCTTTCGGGATCTTTGATTAAGATTTCAAGCATAGCCATAAGATTATCCTCTACTGAGAGGCCTCTAAAAATCGAGGCTTCTTGAGGTAAGTAACCTATACCCAACTGTGCTCTTTCATGCATTGGCTTATTGGTAATGTCCTCTTCGTTTAAATAGATAGAACCCGATTCGGGTTTTATGAATCCTGTTATCATATAAAAAGTTGTACTTTTCCCAGCTCCGTTCGGGCCAAGCAGACCTACTATTTCACTTCTACGTAGTTCAAGGCTTACATCATCTACAACTCGCTTTCTATTATATATTTTTACTAGATTTCTTGATTCTATTTTCATTTCAATAGGTTTCTCCGCTTCATTAAATAACTTCTTCTCTTCTTCTCTTGTTTCAATATCATAAATTTTTCCATCGTTTTCCTTTTGTTTCATTTCAAGTTCGTTTATGCGTCTATCTACCCATCCTACTCTATCCGGATCAAATAATGCTTTTTCTGTTTCTTCGATTTCCTCTTCGTTTATTAATAAATTATCTAACAATGCTTTAACATCAAGAAGTCCATATCTCTTCTGCAAAACATAAAGCCGTTCTATATCTGAAGCGAAAGAAACAAATTCACATGCAAGCATAAATTCCCCTATAACTTGGTTTATAGGTTCCTCAATAATCTTTTTCATCCTATTTGTGTTAAATCCCTTAATTTCCCAGATATACATTTTGGCTCGGTATTTATCTCGAATAGCTTTTTCTCCTTCCCATTCGTCTACTTCTCCAGAAAGACTTTCCTCTACTTCATCTAACAGACTGTTAATTTCATCACTTTCTTCGGGAGATTCCAATATTTTCAGGGTTTCTTCCTCCTTCCTCTTTTCCTTCAATATATGTAAGAGCTCTATAACCTTTTCAACTGCTTTAATTGCTTGACCAATAGTTTTGATATTATCACCCATCAAGCGTTCTAATATCTCCGGAGGCAGATCCTTACCAAGTGTATTTAATACTTTTCTCTTTGAAGATTGATCAAATTTTTTTATGGAAACCACAACTCCTTTTTTGATTTCCGAGATAACCTCTGTTGTAAATTTTAATCGTGAAGGTGCGCAATTTGCTGTAAAAACTATTTGTTTTTTATTTTCGATAAAATAATTGAGGAGATCAGATATTTTTTTACTTGGGGATGATTTTGAGGATATGGTATTAATATCTTCCAGTATGAGTAAATCACAACCAGTATAATCCGCCGTTTGAGATTTTTTAATATCTGATGATTTAAGAACTTGACTTCTTCCCGGATATTTTTTACTCATCCTGTCCATAAGAAAGGATTTGCCTGCTCCTGCCGGGCCATAAATATAAAGTAGTTTGTGTTCTTTTGATGTGATTACGCTTTTAATTGCATTAACCACTTCATTGTTGAAATTACCGTAGATTAGTTCTTGCATTTATTTCATCAACTATTTTAGGGTTCTTTTTTAGCAAACCTACCATTCGCATTACTCATTCCTATCACGCTATCCATTGAATTTTCACTATAGAATATCCTGAGAGTGTCACCTGATACAGCATTCCTTCCTTCCTCTGTATGACTGATAGTAGTTCCTTTACATACTTCCAAAACCCCAACCTTGTGATCGATTACAATTTTATCACCTGTAATACTGTCCATTCCCTGAAAAACATATGGAGATTCCGAGATAGTAGACTTATTGCTTTTGATAGAATGATGCAAACTTTCTCCTTTGCCGGATATCCCAGAACCCTTAAAGTTTACATTTGATAAAAACAAAAAAGAAGAATCTTTGATAAAGTATTTAATTAAATCGGAACTTACGGTTATTGACGGTGAAGTAAATGTCGGGTTTCCTTCAATCTCCAGTAAGTCTCGAGAGAATTTCCCGGAATTACCCGTTACAAGTATAGTATCTTCTCGCCATATTTTTACTTTACCCATAGCATATAAGATTTTGCTCGGAGTATCAAACTTAAGCTTATCTGCCGTAAGGCGAAATTCTCTGCTTTCAAGGTAGATACCACCTTCAAGCAATAGATAATTCTGCGTTTCAACACCACTTTCTGCTTGTAAAAACAGATCGGTGGAACGAACCTCTACACCGTTCTTAAAGATATTCTTGTTTCTATCTACTATTTGCATAGAGCCTGCTTCTATTTTATATGGAACGAATATTAACAACAGTATCATTCCAATTCTATCTCTCCACTAAATTTTTCTTTTATAACGATATTATTGAGACTCGGGTCGGATTCGAGCCCTCTACCCCTGTAAATTTGATTCCCCTTAGAATATTTAACTTCACTATCCGTAAATATTTTCTGTCTTTCCTCCGACCAGTTTAATTCATCCGTCCATAAAGTCACAGAATCACTTGATATAACAACAATGTTTCCAGTTGCTCTCAAATCATTGGTTGCATGAATGATATATCCGCTATCGGCTTTTAATATCGAAGACCGATTTGAGCTTTCGTCGAAAAATTCCAACTCTAATCGATAGATAATAGTCGTATCTGAAATTTTTGCATTTTCTGCAGTCAATTTCCACTTAAGTCGACTTTCGTCATAATTTCTAAGAACAAAAGAAGAAAGACTTTCTTCTTTTGCCACAGTTTCTGTTACTTTCCGGCTATCACATCCTAAAAAAGAAAACATTAATACCAACAAAAATATCATTCTCATAATATAATTATAAGCCTCTAAAGACAAAAGTCAACATAAGTTATATAACATTTTTTTCTAACATAAATATCTTTAATAAGTTCTGCTACAAAGAACACATAGTCCTCATCGTAGCGAAGCCGTTAAAATGAAAAAATTAAATACCAAAACGGAAAATTACAAATCAAAATTTAAAAATGTATTAAAAAAATAAATAAAAAATCCCTTTTTTATCTGCATTCATCTGCACCCCAATTATTTTTAGTTTTTGCGTTTTTATTTGTCATTTTGCTTTTTAATTTTTGATTTATCTTTATTAAGAACTCATAAAAATTAAAAAGATTTCTATACTTTACTTTTTAAGCCTTACCTAACCTATGGAAATATCATAGAATACTTCTTCTGCCCTGTATGAACTTCTGACAAGCGGTCCTGAAGCAACATAATCAAAACCAATCTCGTAAGCCATTTCTTCCATTTCCTTAAATTCATCGGGATGAATATATTTTTCAACCGGTACTTGCCTCAAAGTCGGTCTTAAATACTGTCCTATAGTAACAATGTTACATCCGGCAGACTTTAAATCTTTTAACAATTCTACAACCTCTTTCTTTTTCTCGCCCAATCCTACCATAAAACCACTTTTTACAGGAAGTTGAGAACAAATAAGGGAAGCTTCTTTTAAAATTTCAAGCGATTGTGCATAATCGGCTTCAGGGCGAACCTTCCGGTATAGCCTTGGAACCGTTTCCAAATTGTGGTTAAGAACATCAATTCCTGAATTAATAACCATTTTCAAAGAATCTATATCTCCCTTAAAATCCGGTATTAAAACTTCTACTTTTGTATCCGGATTTCTTTTTTTTATTTCTTTAACACTCCTAACAAAAAATCCGGCTCCTCCGTCTTTTACATCATCACGGCTCGGAGACGTTAGTACAGCATATTTCAGCTTCATTTCTTTTATTTGTCTGGCAATTCGAAATGGTTCAGACTTATCAAGAGGTCCGGGAATCCCCTTTTCGATAGAACAAAAGCCGCAATTCCTCGTACAAATATTACCCATTATAAGAAAAGTGGCTGTTTTTTTTGAAAAACACTCACCTATATTGGGACATTTTGCTTCCTGGCAAACAGTATGTATTTTTTTCGATTGAAATAGATATTTAAAATATTCTGCTTTCTTTTTTCTTGGGAGATTTTTCTTTATCCAGTCAGGAAAAATACTACTATTCACTAAGCTATAATTTTATTATCCTCATCAACTTTAATTATTTTTGGTGGCAAGTTTCTATCCTCAGTTTGTACAAAAGACATAATTATCAGACTATCCCCTACCATAACAAGATTAGCTGCAGCCCCATTAACGCAAATTTCTCCTTCTTTACCATAAATAACATAAGTCTCAAAACGATTACCGTTCTCTATATCACTCACAAGAACTCTCTCATAGGGCAAAATATCAGCTTTGCGGGCAATATTTTCATCAATTGTTATAGAGCCATCGTATTCTTTATTGGCATCAGTTACTTTTGCCATATGGATTTTAGACTTAAGAATCTCAAATAACATCAAACTCTCCTTACCTAAAGTGTATATTACCTTTTCACTTAGTTTTGTCAATAGTAATTCAAAAAAGTCAAATGGTAAAATGGGAAAATTGTTAAATAGTAAAAAATAAACAAATTTAAGTATAAGATTAAACAATCTCATGTAAGACTTTGTAATTCCATAGCTTATTTTTCCTCAAAAATTTTCAAAAAAGCTTGACAATATCTCTTATCATTATTATTATATACAAAATAAGGGCGATTAGCTCAGGGGTTAGAGCGTTTGCGTGACATGCAAAAGGCCAGTGGTTCAATTCCACTATCGCCCAGGTTTAAAAGAAAATAAAAAGAAAAAGATTGAATTCTTTATATATATTATATAAATGATAAAAGTAAACATAAAGCTTTATATAGATAAAGAGTCTTCTTCGTTAGAAGTAGAAAAAGGTATAGCTTTAAAGAAGTCATTAAAGGCCAAGAATCCCTCTATTTTTAATAAGTTTGCGGGAGTTATGAAAGATGAAAATTTCATAGACTTTCATACTCCAATAAATGAAGGAGGCGAATTCCAGCTGGTTCCTTATAATGATCCAAGGGCATACTCCGCTTATTGGCATACGACTTCGCACATAATGGCTCAGGCAGTTAAGCGATTATATAATGTGAACTTAGCAATTGGTCCTGCAATCGAAGAAGGTTTTTACTACGACATGGAAAAAGAAACGCCGTTTTCTGAAGAAGACTTGAAAGAAATATCAAAAGAAATGAAAAAAATAATTAAAAGTGATTTCCCAATAGAATATAGAGAAATAAATAAAAAAGAAGCAAAAAAGCTCTTTTCGGATAATAAATTCAAACTTGAACTTATAGATGCAATCGAAGGTGATTTCGTTTCCATTTATTCTCAAGGTGATTTTACAGACTTATGCAGGGGTCCTCATTTATATTCAACCGGAAAAGTTAAAGCTTTTGAATTAATATCGGTCTCCTCCTCTTACTGGAGGGGAGATGAACACCGAGAAAGTCTGCAGCGCATTTACGGCATATCTTATCCTGATAAAGATACGCTAAAAGATTATATAAGAAGATACAAAGAAGCAAAAGAAAGAGACCACAGGAAACTTGGAAAGCAATTAGATTTATTCAATATTTATGAAGAAATCGGAGCCGGTCTCGTACTATGGCATCCCAACGGAGCAATCATACGTGAAGAGATGGAAACTTATTGGAAAAAAGAACACTTAAAACGAGACTACAAAATAGTCAGAACTCCTCATATAGCAAAAGCTGACCTCTGGAAAATATCCGGGCATTTTGATTATTATCTGGAAAATATGTATACTTTCAAAAGAGACAACGAAGAATATGTAGTAAAACCCATGAATTGCCCATATCACATCCTAATTTTTAAAAAACAACAGAGAAGTTATCGAGACCTTCCGATAAGGTTCGCGGAACTCGGAACCGTCTACAGATATGAACGCTCGGGAGTCCTCCACGGAATGTTAAGAGTTCGGGGATTCACCCAGGATGATGCGCATATTTTTTGCAGAGAAGATCAGGTTGAGGAGGAAATCGGGAAGGTTTTCGACTTCGCTATTGAAGTAATAAAAACCTTTGGTTATGAAGATTTTGAAATACATCTTTCAGTCCGCGACCCCAAACACAAAGAAAAATACGCCGGGAGCGATAAAGAATGGGAAAATGCAGAATCAGCCTTAGTTTCAACACTTAAAGAGAGGGGTATCAAATACAAAAGAGAAGAAGGTGAGGCTGTATTCTACGGTCCTAAAATCGATATAAAAACCAAAGATGCCATCGGAAGAAGCTGGCAAGGACCTACTATCCAGTTTGATTTCAACCTTCCGCGTAGATTTGAAGCAACTTATATAGGTGAAGATGGTAACGAACACATGGTATACATGATACATAGAGCTCTTTTCGGTTCGTTTGAGCGGTTTGTAGGAGGCTTAATCGAGCACTACAACGGAAATTTCCCAACCTGGCTCGCTCCCACTCAGATAATACTACTACCTATTACAGACGAGCAAATTAATTTTTCGGAAAAAATTCTTAAGGAATTAAAAGACAACGACATAAGAGCAGAATTAGACGGGCGAAATGAAAAATTATCCAGAAAAATTCGCGACGCCGAAATCAAAAAAATTCCCTATATGTTTATAATAGGTAAAAAAGAAACCAAATCTAAAACAGTATCTGTTAGAAACCACAGGGAAGGCGATATCGGAAGTTTTAAAATAGAAGATATTTTGTCCAGAATCAAAACAGAAATAAAACAGAGGAGGTAAGTTATTTCAACAGACAATAAAAGGTACATTAATTATGAAATCCAAGCAAAGAGTGTAATGCTTATTGATAATGATGGAAACAATAAAGGAATTAAAGATACAAAAGAAGCAATTAAAGAAGCAAACGCCAGCGGATTCGACCTGGTTCTTGTCGCACCCGATGCCAGACCCCCGGTTTGCAAATTTATGGATTACGGCAAGTATCTTTACAGAGAAAATAAAAAACACAAAAAAGAACGTCAGCGTCAAAAGCACACTCTAAAAGAAATGAAATTTTATCCCAAAATTGAAGCTCACGATTATGAAACCAAACTCAGACATATTAAGAGATTCCTTAGTGAACATAATCCAGTCCGAATTCAAATCTGGATGAGAGGAAGAGAAAAAGTTCATCCTGAGCTGGCAGAAGATCTCGCAAAGAGAATCATAAAAGACACCGAAGATATTTCTAAACTACAGGGAGCATTTAAACCAATAAACCATAGAGTACAATTTCAACTTATGCCAATAGGAGGAAGCTATGCCCAAACTGAAAACCAAAGGATCAGTCAAAAAGAGATTCAGGAAATCGAAGAAAGGTAAAATAGCATTTAAAAAGGCTGGCAAAAGTCACCTGCAATCAAAACATTCAAAGAAGCACCGACGACGCCAGAATAAAGACAGTGCTTTATCAAAAGCAGATTCAAGATTGATGAAGCAACTTCTGCATTAAGGAGGATTTAAATGTCTAGGCAGAAAAGTGTAATACAAAGAATAAAACGAAGAAAAAGATTACTAAAACAGGCAACAGGCTTTTTCAACAAAAGAAAAAACTCCTACCGAATAGCAAAAGAAGCCGTAATGAAAGCTCTTCTTCATGCTTACAATGATAGAAAGAGAAAAAAGAGAGATTTCAGAGGACTCTGGATTACCCGAATAAATGCTGCCGCTCGTCTGAACGGCATTTCATACAGTAAACTGATACACGGGTTAGATCTGGCTAAAATCAAACTGAATCGAAAAGTTCTTGCGGATATTGCCGTCCGGGAACCTGAAACTTTCTCAAAAATCGCAAAAACAGCAAAAGAGAGCTTGAATGGATCTTGAATCGTTAGGTAGAGAAACAAGACTTGAAATTCAAAAAGCTATAACAGTTGATGAGGTCGAATCAATCAGAATTAAGCACCTTGGAAAAAAGGGAAGCCTTACAAAAGTACTGCATTCAATAGGTAATCTACCTGCAGAAGAGAGACCGGAAGCCGGGAAATTTGCCAATAAATTGAAAAAAGAGCTTATGACATTAATCAGAGAAAAAAAGGAATCAATAAAACGAAAGAAGTCTCTTCCGTGGCTGGACCTTTCTCTGCCCGGCAGGAAACCCAGAATGGGAGGTTTGCATCCTCTTTCGATACTTTCAGAGGAAATCGAGGAAATATTTATACAGATGGGTTTTTCTGTAGTAACCGGTCCGGAAATCGAGACTGAATACTATAATTTCACGGCTCTAAACACTCCAAAAGATCACCCTGCAAGAGATATGCACGATACATTTTATCTGAATGACGGGAGACTCCTGCGCACACACACTTCTCCGGTACAAATTAGAACCCTGGAAAAATATTCCCCTCCGCTTAGAATAATTTCGCCCGGAAGATGTTACAGAGTGGATACCTTTGACCCGATCCACTCCCCCACTTTTATGCAGATAGAAGGCCTGTGGATAGACAAAAATATATCGATGGCTGATCTTTTCGGAACTCTGGCTTTACTGGCGAAAAAGATATTCGGAAAAAATGTCAAAACAGAATTCTTCCCCAGTTACTTTCCTTTCACCGAACCGTCAGCCGAAATGTGGATACAGTGCCCATTCTGCAAAGGAAAGGGTTGCTCCGTTTGCAAGAAAAAAGGAAAAATAGAAACAATAGGAGCAGGGATGGTACATCCAAATATTCTGAATGCACTTGGATACGGAGAGTTCAACGGCTTTGCCTTCGGAATGGGCATAGATAGAATCGCCATGACCAAATATGATATTGACGATATTAGACTATTTTTTCAAAACGAACTTCAGTTCTTGAGGCAATTCGATGATAGTAAACTATAACTGGATTTTAGAATGGGTTGACATCAAAATGGAACCCCAGAAACTTGTGGAACTGCTGGACAGTATAGGAATACAAGTAGAAGAAGTCGAGAAGGTTCCCGGAGACACGATTTTTAAAATCGACGTAACTCCGAACAGAGGAGACTTACTCAGCGTGATTGGTATTTCCAGAGAAATAGCGGCAAAAACAGGGAAACAGCTGAAAAAACGTATCGAATATAAATTCCCTGAAGTTAATTTAGAGAAGAAAATAAACGTAACAATCCAGTCCGAAGAAGATTGCTCAAGATACATTTTAAGCCCTTTAAGCAATATCAAAATTGCGAATTCGCCTTCTTTCATAACCAAAAGATTGGAAAAATGCGGTATTCGTTCCTTAAACAATATTATAGACATAACCAACTATGTTTTGCTGGAAACGGGTCAACCTCTTCATGCATTCGATTTCGACAAAATTGAAGAAGGAATTACCGTCAGAAGGGCGAAAAATGAAGAAAAAATCGTAACTCTGGAAGAAGAAGAGAAAAAACTTTCAAAAGAAGACCTGATTATATCGGACAAGAACGGCCCAATTGCTCTTGCGGGAATAATGGGAGGTCTAAAATCAGGAATAAGCGAAGATACAAAAAGAATAGCACTTGAATCAGCTTTTTTCAAACCTTCACTTATAAGAGGAACAGCAAGAAAATTGAAAATCTCCACTGAATCCTCCTATCGCTTTGAGCGCACTGCGGATATATATTTGGTCGGATATGCTGCTTATTATGCCATACAGCTTTTCGAGAAATATACTGGTGGTAAAATAATGGGTAAAATCGTAGATACAAACCCGAATCCCATTATATGGAAAAAAGTCCAATTATCCTGCGGCAAAACAAACGACCTTCTTGGTATGAACGTTGAAAAGAAAAAAAGCTTAAGCATATTGAAAAATTTGGGCTTCCAAATAAGCAGTGAAACGGGAGATAAAATAGAAGTTTCGGTCCCTTCCCATAGGAACGATATCAAAATTGAAGAAGATTTGATTGAAGAAATAGGCAGATTTGTCGGTTATGACAATATCCCTTTCAGATTTAATTATTCGAATTCCAGAACTATCTGGATAGAGAATAAAGAAATCATCGAAATCAAGAAGATAATTGCCCGACTTGGTTTCTGGGAAGCTATCAATATTCCTTTCATAGAACCACACTGGGCTTCACCGGAAAAAACGGAAGCCATTTTTATCGAAAATCCTATGTGGAGTGATAAAAACATCCTTCGGAATACTTTGATCCCGGGTCTTCTTGAAAACGCGAAAAGGAATCTTAACCGGGGTGAAGAATTCATCCAGATCTTCGAAGTTGGAAGAGTATTCACCAAAGCAAACGAAGAGGAAGAAAATGTAGGAGGTGTTATTGCGGGAAACATATCGAAAAATTGGTACGAGAATGACCGTGAAGTTGATTTCTACGACATAAAAGGTGTAGTTGAAGCTTTGCTTGAAGAAATCAAAATCTTAGATTATTCATTCGAAAATTGCACGAACCCTCATTTCATAAAAGATAGAGCTTTAAGTGTAAAAGCCGGCGGAAAAGTCCGCGGAGCTTTTGGTCTCATCGTTCAAGAAGTTTGCAAAGATAACGTTTACGGTTTTGAATTCAATCTGAAAAACCTCTTAAACGCGAGAAAAGAGGAGCACTTTACAAAAACAAGTGTATTTCCGCCTCTAAAAAGAGATATTTCAATAATAATCAAAAAAAGTACACCTTTTGAAGAAATTAAAAGTATGTTAGATCATTCTACCAAGCAAAAAACGCGCATTAGACTTATAGATGTGTATAGCGCTGAAAAAATCGGAAAAGACAAAAAGTCTTTGACAATTCGCTTAGAGTTCTACAACCCGGAGAAAACGCTTACAGATGATGAAATAAAAGACGACATAAAACTAATCACAAAAAAACTTGAAAGTATAGGAGCTACTTTAAGAGAATGAACAATTTGGATTCCGACTACTTATCGAAGATAGTAAAAAATTGCATAAAGACATTAAAAGATCTGAAACAAGAAAATGCAAAACTAAGTAAAGATTTGAAAGAAGAAAAAGAAAAGAAAAAAGAAGCAGTAAAACTGATAAACAAAATAGAAGAAGAACTGAAAAAGAGGCTTTAAGTGGGAAAAGAAGTAGAAGTAAAAATCTTAGGAAATAAATATTCTTTCATAACTGATAAAAACTCAGAGGAAGCTATTAAAATTGCAATGTTTGTAGATGAGTTAGGGAAAAAAATAAAAGAAGAAGAACCGTATTCCTCTGAAAATACCATAGCAATATTGACAGCTTTGAATATCGCAGAAAAATACTTTGCACTTGCACATGAGATCGAAAAACTAAAAGAACATATAAATTTAGAATAATACTTCTTTTCCGCTGCCTCTCGAAAAAATATAAAGAGAGGTATCAAATGAATTCGATAATAACAATTGTGTTATACGCGGTAATATCGACTATATTACTGTTTGCGGGCTACTTTTTACAGAAAATAAAAACTGACAAAAAAATACAGACAGCGGAGACTAAAGCTGAGAAAATACTGAGAAACGCACAGGCAAAGAGCAAAGAAATAGAAGAAAAGACACGTGAAAAATTAGAACAGCATAAAAAAACTCAAATGAAAGAATTCATCGAGGAGACCCGGGCTCAAAAAAGCCATCTGGATAGATGGGAGAAAGAATTAGAAAGAAAAGACGAAGAGCAGAAAAAAACTAAGAATTTCCTTTCCCAGAAAGAAAAGAACTTAATGTCAAGAGAAAAAGAAGTTCAAGAACAAAAAGAAGAAGTAATGATAAAACGAAAGAAATATACCGACCTGGTTGAAATAACAAATAAAAGATTGGAAACTGTATCCAGAATGACCAGAGACGACGCAAAGAAAATCATATTGGAAGAAGCCAAAAAAGAATCAGAAAATAAATCAATCCAGATAGAAAATGAAATCATAAGTGAAGCAAAAAAGAGAGCGAATAAAAGTGCTCAGAAAATTATAACCGAAGCTATTCAGCGTTGTGCAACAGACAATGTCTCCGAGTCTACCGTTTCTACAGTATCTCTTCCTTCAGAAAGCATGAAAGGGAGAATAATAGGAAGAGAAGGCAGAAACATCAGAGCCTTTGAAAAGGCAACAGGGATCGAAATCATAATAGACGATACACCGGAAGCTGTAACTTTATCATGTTTCGATCCGATAAAACGAGAAATTGCCAAAACTTCACTGGAAAAACTTGTCAAAGACGGGCGTATACATCCTGCCAGAATAGAAGAAATCGTAGAAAAAACAAAAAAAGAACTTGAAGATAGAATATCGGAAACAGGAGAAAACACAATTTTTGAACTCGGTCTATCGAAAATAAATGATGAACTGGTAAAAATGGTAGGAAAACTTAAGTTCAGATCAAGTTACGGACAAAACGTACTCCAGCATTCAAAAGAAGTCTCTTATCTGATGGGACTAATGGCCGGAGAACTGGGCCTTGATATCGAAACGGCAAAAAGAGCCGGAATACTGCACGACATTGGCAAAGGCATGAGTCAAGATTACTCGGGAAGCCATGCTGAAATCGGAGCCACAGCAGCAAGAAAATACGGTGAGTCTCCCATAATTATAAACGCAATTGCAGCTCACCATGAAGAGATAGAACCTGAAACTCCATTTGCAGTTCTTCTGCAAGCGGCAGATGCTATTTCAGGAGCACGACCTGGAGCAAGAAAAGAAACCCTGGAAGCATACATCAGAAGAGTCGAAGAACTGGAAAAAATAGCTTCATCTTTTACCGGAATAAAAAAGGTTTACTCCATACAGGCAGGAAGAGAAGTCAGAGTCATCGTTCAGCCCGATACCATCACCGATAACGGAACCAGGGAACTGGCTACAAAAGTAGCTAAAAAAATAGAAGAAAATTTAAGCTATCCCGGAGAAATAAAAGTAACCGTTATCAGGGAAACTCGAGCTGTAGAACACGCACAGTAATTAAAAATAAACTGCTTTTTTAACTATAAAGGAGTAAATATTGAAAACACTCTTTATAGGTGATGTCGTAGGCAAACCGGGACTTAGAATTCTTTCAAAATTTGTACCGGATTACAAAAAAGACAACAAATATGATTTAATCTGTGTGAACGGAGAGAATGCAGCCGGGGGCTTCGGTATAACTCAGAAAAGTGCGTTAAAATTGAAGAGGTACGGCTGTGACGTCATAACCACCGGAAACCATATTTTTGACAGAAAAGAAGAACTTGAGGAAGTTCTTAAACTTGAGTATGTAATTAGACCTTTAAACTATGAAGAATCTTTTCCGGGTAAAGGTTTTACAATAATAGAGATAGAAGGTAAAAAAGTTGCCGTTATCAACGTACAGGGGCAAACCTTTATGCCAAAAGAGCCAAAAACAAAAAGCCCTTTCGAAACATTAAAAGAATGTGTCGAAAAATTACTTGATATTACACCAATAATAATAGTCGATATGCATGCCGAAACTACCGCAGAAAAAATTGCAATGAGGTACTTTATGGATGGTCGAATATCGGCACTTATCGGCACCCACACCCATGTCCAGACAGCAGACGAAATAATCTCACCAGGTGGCACTGCTTACATTACAGATGTCGGAATGACCGGAGCTTTTGATTCCGTAATTGGAATGCAATCAGAACCTATAATACAAAAATTCATGGGAAATAAAGACGAATCATTCAAACTTGCAAAAGAAGATGTTCGGATGAATGCTGTAGAAATAGAAATTGAAGATAACACGGGCAGAGCTAAATCTATAAGGAGGATACAAATTGGAGAAAATTCTTAAAGGGAAAGCAGTAGCAGAAAGCATACTGGAAAATTTAACCAAACAAAAACCCAAAAGAAAACTCGGCGTGTTAAGAATTGGCTATAACCCCGGGAGTACCTATTTCATCAGAAGTATTACTAAAACCGCTGATAAAATAGGAATATCTGTTGAAACACTGGAATTGGAAAAAGGCACCAGCGAAGAAAAAATAAAAAAATCCCTTAAGGCAATGGCAGAATCGAAAAAAGTTGACGGAATACTGATAATGGAACCTCTACCTAAAAATATAAAAATTAACGATTTAATTGAAATAATAGGTAAGGACCTGGACGTTGAAGGCATGCATCCTTACAATCTAGGAAAATTATTGATGGGTAATCCGACTATAATTCCTTCCACTCCCGGAGCGGTACTGGAATTAATGAAATACTACAATATAGACCCTGCAGAAAAAGAAATAGTTATAATCGGAAGAAGTAATGTGGTGGGAAAACCCCTTGCCAACCTCTTACTTAGGAAAGCTCCACTCGGAAACGCAACGGTCACGGTATGCCATTCCAGAACAAAAGGAATAAAAAATATTTCTAAAAAAGCTGATATTTTAATCGTTGCCATAGGACAGGCGGAATTAGTAACCCATGAGTTTGTAAAAGAAGGAGCAATAGTAATAGATGTGGGAACAAATGAAAAAAACGGTAAAATGGTCGGTGATGTACATTTTGAGTCTGTCGAAAAAAAGGTTATGGCAATAACACCGGTCCCCGGCGGCGTAGGGAGTATTACAACTGCAATGCTGTTGTCGAATTTGTATAAACTGTGAAAGAAATGAAGTCAAACCTTGCAATCTTAGCATCGCTCTCGGCTTACCGCTTACGGCTGACCGCAGAAAAAAACAAAAAAATTTGCACATGTAGGTCATGTAGTCCATATAGAATTAAAAACAAAAAACTACAGGTTCTACATTTTCTACATGTTAAAAAATGGGTTGTGAGGTTGGGTTTAGCAGAAAGCGGATATGCTTATTTATTCGGTTAGTGAGATAACCTCTGCAATAAGAAAACAAATATCCAATATCGGATGGGTCTGGGTTCAAGGCGAAATCAGTAACCTGACATATCATAAATCTGGTCATATTTACTTCACGATGAAAGACGAAAATGCGGTTATTAGAGGTGTAATATTCAGAAGAGAAGCCGGTAAACTGGAATTTAAACTACAGGAAGGTAGAATATTCCAGATATACGGAAGAATAGATATCTGGGAAGGTGCAAGCCAGTATCAAATAATCGGAGAAAAAGTCTTACCTGGAGAGCTAGGGCAATTTTACTTAAAATTTCAAGAAATCAAAGAAAAATTAGAAAGAAAGGGCTTTTTTGACGAAAAGAATAAAAAGCCTATCCCCTATTTTCCTGAAAAAATAGGCATTATCACCTCGGGAGAAGGAGCTGCCGTTCGCGATGTACTTAAAATAATAAAAAAACGTTTTCCCGGAATAAAAATCATAGTTCGACCAACAATAGTGCAGGGAAATGAGGCTCCCGCTGATATAAGAAACGCAATTGAAGAATTTGAATCATTCGGAAAGATAGATATTTTAATATTAACAAGGGGCGGCGGCTCTATCGAAGATTTATGGGCTTTTAACGACGAAGGAGTAGCAGAAGCAATATTCAAGTGCGAAATACCGATTATTTCCGCCATTGGACACGAAAGAGACTTCTCTATTGCCGATTTTGTAGCAGATAAGCGAGCTGCAACACCCACAGAAGCAGGAGAACTTGCCGTACCGGATATAAACGAAATAAATAACCTATTAGAAAGCATTAGATATAAAATGATAAAATCCACCTCACAAAAGATTAAAAACTACTTACTTCGCTTGAAAGCAATAGAAAAAAGTTATGCCATCAGACGTCCACTATCAATTTTCGAATTAAAGGAACAACAACTCGACCATCTCTACGATAAACTGATTAAAGAAATCAGAACAAAAATAAGTAAAAATCAAGAAAAAATTAAGGGGTTTGAAAAAATTATTCACGCAACTTCTTACAAAAAAACTCTTGGACGCGGTTACTCGATAACAAGAAAAGGCAAAAAAATTATTAAAGATTCCTCCGAACTCAAGAAAAAAGATTCAATCGATATTGAATTTCATAAGGGTAAAAGCTCAGCGATTATCAAAGATACCGAATAGGCCCTGGTATCAAATATTAGATATCAACCAAAAAATTCATTATAAAATCAGTTCAATTATATACAATTAAGTCATTCGTAAGCTGCCATTTAAACCATTGCAATTGAATCGAGACAACTTATTGTAACTATGTTTGTTGATATATTTTGTACCTGAGTTTAACGTAAAGCTACTATAATTTATTGGGAATGCGGATTCCTCATTTCCTCAAAAAAAGGTGTTTTTCGATTCTCGACACAGCTTGCTGCATAAAGGTACATTGCAGCAGACCAGCTCTGCCAATCCTCCCCCATTGGCTGACCGTCTTGAGCTTTTATCCACTCGTTGAAACCGAATTTTAGTTTTTTTCTTCGCGATATTTTTACCAATTCGGTCAAAGCCATAAGTTTCCGCTCCGCAAGCTCGTATTTACCTACAGTAACCAGAGCGGCTATGTAGAAACCGCACACGAAAGGCCAGATTCCGCCGTTATGATATTCTCCCGGTTTGTTATATACTGCATATCTCGGCATCCAGTCAGGATTATCAGGATATACAAAAGGGAAAAAATTCGGAGGCAATTCACCCACTAAAAGACTTTTCCTTTGTAAGGATTTAATCTCTTTTTCAACCCAGGAAATAACTTCGTTGGCTCTTTTCCGAGAAAAAATGCCCGTAATAATTGCCATACTATTGCCCAGAAGGTCAAATCTTTCGCTCATGAATATCTTATAGGACCAGAGCGCGTAATATGGTTTTTGACGTAAAGTTAAACCTTCCTGAACTCTACCTTTCTTTCTAGGTCCTTTTATCGTAAATTTTTCCATCAGGGATTTCAATATTTCGGCTCTTTTGTGATTGCCAAGAAGTTTTAAATAACTATAAACGATTGTGTTTACAAAAAGTCCGTAACCGAGAACCCATAACTCGTCTCTCCAATCACTCGTAGGTAATTGTGCAACGATTACTCTATCACCGGGACTCTGATATTCAATCCATTTCATTGCCTTTTCTACGGCATCGGCAAGAAAATCCTTTTCGCCGGTAACTTTCCGGAAAATTGCAGTTGTCATTAAAAATAAAGGTGTGCTGTCACTTGCACCTCTATCCTCCGGGTCATTAACAAGAGAAGGTATGTGTCCAAGTCTGGTTTGATTTGCTGCAAGTCTTTTCAGAACCTTTCGCAAAACACTAATTAATCTTTTATTACCCAAGACAAGAATACCTAAAGAAGATATCATTAAGTCCCGCGTATATGGTTCCGGATACCCCCAGCTTGCCGTTCTGGGCAATCCTTTAAATGGTCCTTTGGAATTTCTCAACAAAACTTCTATTGCTACATTTTTTGCTTCTTCAACCAGTTCTTTATTATAATCACCCATATTATACAATCAATTTTTTATGCAAAAAACATACCTCATTTAATTTTACTACCTTTTCACGGTAAATAAAATATCAAAAATAAAAAAGCAAAATGACAAATAAAAATGCAAAATTATCTTTAAATCCCCACCCAAAGCAAACCATTTTTTAACGACAAATTGCACAAATTTCACAAATAAATTAGAACAACCGTTTTTATTAACATAGAAAAGAAAAGCTGCTTTGTCAATATTCGTGTTATTTGTGTGATTCGTTGGTTCTATTTTTAATTCATTTTTGATTTTTAATCTGTCATTTTCCATTTTGATATTTAATTTTTACACTTTAGCGGCTTCGCCGCGTTAGCAAATTCCAAGCTTATCTTTAACAATTTTCAAAAACTTTCTCGTTACAACCTTGTAATCAAAATGCTCAATTGCTCTTTTTCTTCCTGCTTCACCCATTTTTCTTCTTAACTCTTCACTTTCCATTAAATCCATCATATAATTTGCAATATCATGTACACTCGCTCTAAAATCAACTGCTCTTGGTCTTTTAAAAATAACTCTTTGAGCCTGCTTATCTTCCGGGTAATCTCCAAGATACATTTCTTTAATCCTAATCTCTTGTGCAACACTGGCAAGAAAAGCATTTTCGCCGTGCACCATTGTATCCAGCATTCCCATCGCTTTAATACCGATAACCGGCTTACCGCAAGACGCTGCTTCTATCTGAGTCATTCCAAACCCTTCTAACCGGGAAGGAGCTGCATATATATCACAAGCCGCCAGAAGATAGGGCATAAAATTTCTCGAAATCACATTAGAAGCGTAAACAACTTTTTTAGAAATACCAAGTTGCGCTGCAAGCTGCATATCTACAAGGTTCTGGGTTTCCGTACGGGGTTGGGGCCAGACTTTGCATACATATTTCCAGGGAGGGGCTTTCGGTTCATTAATTGCTAAAGCCTGCATAACTTCCTGAGCACCTTTAGAAGTCGCATCCCCACCAACAGTCAAAATCATTAACTCTTCAGGCGTTACTCCGAGAGATTCACGAATTGCAACAATTTTAGGGTCTTTTTTCTCTCTCGGAATAAAAGAACCGGTATCGCAGCCAACCGGGAGAACGGTAATGTTTTCACCACTCAAACCGTCTCTTTTGTAAATCCTTTTAACCCACTTGGAAGTAACCAAAATAAGAGGCAACGCATCAAGAATCTCCCTATAACTTCCGACGTATCCGTCCGCAACCAGCCACGGAATAGCAAGGCATCCAAATCTCTGCGGGTGCAGTATAAGCTGGGGGGTATGTCCCCAATACCCTACTCCAACAACTACGTCGGGCTTAAACCAGTGGTAATACCATTCTTTCTCCTGGTAAGATTCGTAATTTACAGGATAAGCTTCAATCCCCATCTCGGTCAAACCTCTGTATAAAAGGGCACCCTGTGTGGCAAGCCCGCCGGGAGATGCGGGGTAATCAAACATTACAAGTACTTTCATAACTTCTCGCTCCTGGATATAAGTTTCTCTCTAACCTCATTTGCCGACTTAAAACGCCAGAAAGCTTCCGTTTTAGGGTTGGTTTTCGCTTCCCAGCCATCCGAGGGAAAACCATATATATCCTTAATAATTTTAAATTTTTTATTCCATATTTTTTCCGGAAGTGGTATAACCATATCCGCATCATCTATCGGCCGAGGGTAATATTTTCCTTCACCATCTTCATACGCAAACATCCACAATTCCCGAGTAACCAATTTTTCGTCTTCCGATAAAGATAATACCGCATTACCGGTCTCTTCATGCCTTTTATGTCTTATATATTCGCCTCTAATACTATGTGTAATAATGAGATCATATTCGTTTTTTTTGAGTAATTTTAAAATTACTTCTTCAACTGATTGAATTTCAAGAGGTATTTGTTCGACTCCGTCATCAAGGTCTCCGATATCTCCGACAGCATTAAGCTCTTTAAGAGCTCTGAAGAATTTTGGATTTCTATCTGCATCGCTTTTTCTACACATAGAGATTATTTCCCAGTTTGACCCGGAATTGACAAGAACAGTACCTCCAGCCCATAGGGTTTCGTCATCAGGATGAGCTACAATTAACGCACAATTTTTAAAATTCCACATTATTAAGCAAGATACGTGTAATTACATTTACTGTCAAGATGGAATCCCCCCCCAATTCCCCTTTCTTACCACAGAGAACACAGAGGAACACAGAAAAAAACAATTTATTTAACCACGAAACACACAAAATACACTAAATTATTTTTGTTTGTTTAAACTCAACCCGCAACCCAAAATCAGAAACAACAAATCACACGAATAGCACAAATAAAGAAAGCTTTTTTTACTAAATCCCGAAAAACTATTTAACTCCCCAGATATATGTATATAACTCTTTGATAAGGCATTTATTCTTCTTCATATCTTCTTCTATCTTCTCAATCCCATTCTCAAAACTTTCATCACCTATAAGACGTAATGAAGAAAAAGCTTTATTTTTAAACTTTTGAAAGGTTTTTTCATCCATTTTATACTCTTTTTCCGAATGAGTTATCTCAATCCCTTTAAACCTATTATCTTTCATGTTTTTTACTATTTTATAAGTGCCCGGATATCTTTTCTTCTCGATTTCTAACGATTCGGGAAAATACTGCGTTATTGTTCTATTTTCTAAATCTTCTTCTGAATCCGTTATTGTAAATATAACACCATCTTTATTTAAAATCCGGCTACATTCCTTAAAATAATGATTTAAATCCTTTACATAATGAATTACATCAACGGAATAGGCTAAATCGAAAAAAATATCAGTGTAATCAAAGACATTATTTATATCATTAATACTTAAATTTAAACCCGGATTTTTTATATTTGCCTCACTTATCATATTCTCAGAATTATCAAATCCATAAGAATCACATTTTAACTGCTGCGTTAACGCATACAAATAATCGGCCGTACCGCATCCTATTTCCAGAATTCGCTTGATATTTTTATTTTTTATTTTTTCTAAAATGTGATTAACAACCGTTGAGCTTGCGTTTCTATATATTGAATAATTTTCTGAAATATTATCATAATCGATATTATAATTCATTTTACAAGAATACCTTGCTCAAATACCTTTGTCAATGTTTCCCGGTTTAAAATTAAAAATTGTTAGCATTTTTCCACTTACTATTAGGGCTGCGACAAAATCTTTCTCTATTTATAAGTATTTTAAAAAAAATTAAAAATAAAGGGCGTGTTACCAGATTTTATTCTATGGCAACACACCCTCTCTATCTAAATCAATATATCTTTTTACTCTACAAACCCCTTATAATCTCTCCATTAATATTCATAATTATTGGAAGTTTGATATTCTTTCCTTTTGGATCCTTTACTGCTGCCTGAACCTCCCATACAGGAGAGAATCTACCGAGAGGTGCTTGTTCCGAATAAAATCGGAGCTCCGGCGTTGATGATTCGATTATTTTGATTTTACGTGCCTTAAGTATTTTTTCTAACCTGCTGTTCATCAATTTTGGCGTTACAACATACTTCTGGGGCTTGTCAAAATAACGGAGTTCTTCAAATGAACCATTATAAGCATTAAATATAGCTACAAGACGACTATCCTTGAATGGAACCAGATAGTACGAGTATCTGGACGCTTTTATTAGTATCGGAGTATCTATGGCGATTTTTTTTCGAAGGATTTCAAACGGACCCTGTGCTATCTTCTCTCGCCGAACATTTTCCAACCATTTATTAGCATATTGTTTGATTTTGTCTACCGGCAAAATCGGTCCCTCTAAAATCCACTTGGGTATTACAACTCTTGGACTTGCTTTTGGAGGCTCAATTATGGCAATATATTTATTATTCCAGGCACTTCCGGCTTTACTAAGAGGAACACCCCAGTAAATAGTATCCGACAACCAAACGGCTCCATTAACCCAGCCATACGATGAGCTTCCCGGCAGAGGGTCATAGAAAAAAATATTCTGAAGGGTTACCGAATCAGAATAAGGAGGTTCGATATCGGTCTGATAACCGATAACAGTCACCCAACGCTCATTGGCACTTATCGAAACCGGCGCTAAGTATCTAGTAGTTTTCATCCAGTATAGCATTTTTCCAAGAACAGTATATTTAGCTGTATTCGAATAATCTACCCAATTCCCGCAAGGAGAGAAAACAGGATCTTCAAGAGCGCCTTCAATTCCATCGGGGTCGCTAAACCAAGTAGTAGGTTCCGAATTATGCGACAATATCGAAGCATATATATCAGCCTGGCTATTATAATTACGCTTTGCCAAATTAGGGCAGGCGTTCAGTATCATCTGCACACACGCAGGACCAGAATAATGGTCCGCTTCTGCTAAATAAGGTAAAGATGGAGTACACGGAACATCCGGTAACATTATAGAATATGCGAAAATAGTTGATGGGAAAGTTAATTGAAACAAACATATCGACAGAATTATCAATAGGATATGATTTATTTTCATTGAATTCACCTCCTTTCAAGGTCTTTGAATGGTTACATGCCACGTATCTTCCCCATAATAAATCAATCCGTAACCATTAGTTGTTCTTTTGTACACACCCAATCTGAACTGATATGCACATGTTGGCATTACACTCAAAGGCATCCCGGCATATGTCATTAAATGACAATCTAATATAGGACTGCCACCACCTGTCAAATAGGTAGAGCCTTTATATTCACTAATGTAACTCATGCTTCCCTGCCATGATGGACTACCTGAGGCATTGCTGTTATAATCATCGTATGCCTTATTAGGCAAAGTCGGTCTCGGATTTACATAACAGTCATGTCCATACATCGCATTCAGGACATAATCCCTCAGGTGGCCGCGATTATCCCAGACTCGAAAGTTTATACTAATCTTATCACCGGCACCTGTACCAAAATCTAGAATCTGACATACTGATTTACTGACCCCATTCAATTTAACATCCAAAATTTCGATTAATGGTACCGTGTTATCAATCTGAAGGACTATTTCACCGAAGTTTGGGTCTATAAGCATATCTGAACTCGTAACTTTTATCAGGGAATCACCAGACCATTTATAACCAATTATCTTTATCCGGTTAAGACCATCTGTAGTTATCGTAGTATTAAAAATAGCAACACGGTCAAGCCATGCCCATGGCGTATTAGGCCTTACAAAGAAAGGAACTTTGTAAAGATTGTCTTTACCGCCATCCGAAAACGGACCCATTGATTCGGATACCCAATGCCAATTAAGAGGATTGGGGTCAGATGTATCATACCATTTATCGGGAAGAGATGTTTCTAAATCATTCCATGTGGTTCCATTATCCGTACTGTATTTAACCTTATAATAAGCAATATTGCATTTCTTTCCGAACCAACCAAAAAGGTATAAAACTCGTCCAAAAGGCTGGTCAGTATCCTTTCCGGTAAAACTATACGGAGCTTTTCGCGGACGGTAATAACCTTCACTACTTAATACGCTTCCCTTACAATCAATATCATCTGTTTCACAATTTCCAACCCTTGTAAATAAAAAAAGTTTATTATTCGGAATATCTGTTGTATCAATACCCGGGGTTATGCAAATCGCAAGAGGTGAGGTAACTTCAAAAGATATTGTAGAGCCATCCGCTGCATTCCAATGCGTTTCCGTAGATGGCGTTTCCTCATATATATCCGTAAGTGAACCATCAATATTCTGAATGAATCGAAAGATTAAATCTGGACCACCAACTTCAAAACCTGTCCCAGGAAAAGGCCAGGAAAATGTTACAGAAAAATCACCATTAGTATCTACTACAGCAGTAGACATTGGAGTAGCATCAACATCGTACAATCCTCCCGGCAAAGGGTCGACATCATAAACTTTAACCAAAGCACCAAAGGGAACTCCACCGGTGGTTATGCACCCAACATGACCATTAACCGTGTACGCAAAAGCAGAACCCTGAACAGTCATGAAGATTAACACAATAAAAAACTTTAAGATCCAATTTGACTTTATGTTTTCCATCTTGCCTCCTTTTGTTACAAATACACCCACTTAAATTAATTCACCTCAAAGATGCCAAATAAACAGCGATAGTCGAAATAGATACGCGATTTTACCACATACCCATATCTCTTCAAATATATCATCTTACTTCTATAACATCTTGCACCTCCTATTAATAAAATCTTTTAGACAATACAATATTCTTATCATATATAAGTTTAAAAATCCGAAAATTACCACTTTGCTTAACTTATGATATACTTTCAGCTTTATAAATAACGATTATTATTGTTATCATATCAGATAATTATATAAAAAAAACGATTTATGTCAAGGGTATTATTTTTTTTACTTACATAATTCATTAATTTAAAAAATCACCATATAGAAAATTGAGCAAAAAGAAACAACTTTGTGTTTTTCGAGGTTAATATAAATTATTTCTTTCTCTTTGTCTTGGTGCCCTTGTGGCAAAAAAATGAAAATAAAAATGGGGCGGTTGGGGAATCTTGTATTAATTTTGCGAAATCTTGTGTTTCCTTCCCTTGAATTTATCCTGATTCCATATATAATTAAAAAATGAAAGTTACGTTAATAGATTCAGACTCGATAAAAAAATGTATAACAGCAGCAAGAACCTCGCATGGTTCAACCTCGGACGGGATGGGCCCAAAAGATAAGAAACTAATCCGGAATCTAATAAAATGGGGGCATACATCGATTTTCGAACACTGCAGTTATACCTTCAAGATTGAAGGAGTATCCCGCGCTCTTCTTCAGGAACTCGTACGTCACAGAATTGCAAGCTATACAGTACGTTCAACGAGATACACACTAAAAGATTTAACAAAAGATAAAGATATAGAAAAGGCAAAAAATCCCGCCGGATATAAAAAAATCGTAAAAAGATATTGTGTCGTACCTGAATTACCCGATGAAGTTCTGGGGAAATTTTATGAAACGACAGCCCAGAACCTTAAACACATATTACTGTTTTTATCAAAGTATAAATTTTCAAATGATTTAATTAAATATCTCCTTCCCGAATCTTTCAAAACGGAACTGATTATGACACTTAACGTGCGTAGCTTCAGGAATTTCCTTAAATTGCGAACGAGTAAAGCAGCACTCTGGGAAATCAGAAAACTTGGTTTTCTAATGTATAAATCTATCCCCAAAGATCACAAAATTTTGTACGAAGACCTGAAAATCGAGAAAACTAAAGAAATTTAACCACAGAGCACACAAAGAGCACAAAGAATAAACAAAAAAGTATATTTGTTTAGTTAAAACCCAACCCACAACATTTTTTCACATGTAGAAAATGTAGAACTTATAGTTTTCTTTTTTTAATTTCTATATTGACTACATGTCCTACATGTGCAATTATTTTTTTTCTAAATCCTATTCCCTACTTTAGTATCTTGTTGATAAAACAAGACTTCCTGCAAAAACAGCTGCCAGGACCCACATAATCGGATGAACTTCCTTAACCCTACCCGAGAAAAGCTTCATGATAGGATAGGAAACGAAGCCGAGCGCCATACCGTGAGATATATTATAGGTCAACGGAATACCGATCAAAACCAAAAAAGCAGGGATTGCTTCGGTGACATCATCCCATTTTATATTCGCAACACTTTTAATCATAAGAGCACCGACAAGAACGAGCGCAGGCGCGGTAACAGGATAAAAAGTACTACTGCCAACCTGATAGCCTCCACCAATTGATTTTATAAATGGATAGAAAAATATTGCCAGCAAGAAACAGGCAGATGTAAAAACATTAGATAAACCGGTTCTTCCTCCTTCACTTACCCCTGTTGCACTTTCAATATAGCTTGTGACTGTAGAAGTTCCAAACAGACTTCCCGCAACTGTACCTATCGCATCCGCCATCAAAGCTCTCCCCGCTCTGGGTAAATTACCGTCTTTATCAAGCAAATCAGCATGTGAGCTGACACCTATCAAAGTTCCGACTGTATCAAAGAAATCCAGCAGAAAAAGAACCAGAATGGGAACAATATACTCCCAGTGAAAAGCTCCTAATATGTCAAGTTTGAAAAATGTAGGAGCTAAGGAAGGAGGTTTGGAAACTATTCCTCCAAATTTGACTATACCCATGGGAATACCCAAAATAGCTGTAATAAGTATCCCCCACAGAATTGCACCTTTTATTTTCCTCGCATACAGAAAAAATACAATAAGCAGTCCGATAAAAAATAATAGTGTATAATTTGTATTAAGTCTCCCAAGAGTAACCAAGGTCCCTGGGCTATCCTCAATAACTCCTGCCCATTGAAGTCCAATAAAGGTAATGAAAATCCCTATACCTGCAGCAATTGATTTTTTTAAGCTTTCCGGAACCGTCTTAACGACTGATTCTCTAATTTTAAAAAGCGTTAATATTACGAATAAAAGGCCGGAAATAAAAACAATACCAAGAGCTTTTTCCCAGGCTACTCCCATTCCAATAATAATTGTAAATGCAAAGAAGAAATTTTCTCCCATCCCCGGAGCAAGTGCTATAGGATAATTGGCGTAAAGACCCATAATAAGCATAGCAATAACAGAAGAAATTATCGTTGCCATCATAACCGCGCCGAAATCCAGTCCTGCTTGCGAAAGAATAACGGGCTGAACAAAAATAATATAAGCCATCGTCATAAATGTCGTAACGCCAGCTATGCCTTCAGTTTTTACGGAAGTATTATGTTCTTTGAGCTTAAAAAAATTCATTTACCCCTCCTTAATTTTTATAATATTTTATACGGTAACAGAAACATCGTCAAATAATATTGCGGGAAATGTACCCATATAAGCCGGGTGATATGTATCTTCGATCGCAACAACATTTTTCATTGTATCATAAATATTCCCTGAAATCATTGCATCTTTGATGTGACCTACTATTTCTCCATTCTCAACATACAAACCCGGTGCGACACCAATTGAGAAATCGCCGTTTGGTATATTACCGCTGTGAGCACCCAATGCACTAGCAATTATTACTCCCCTATCGATTAATGATACAAGCTCACTAAATTTTTTATCACCACATTTTATATATAAATGTTCAAGTGCAGGGACAGGTTTTATTGAGATTGTGTCTCCACCCCAGACAGCTTCTTTAAATCCATGCCCTGTAGATTCTACATTCATTTTCTCCGCATAATAAAGATCATAATAGAAATTTTCCAACACTCCGTTCTCGACTATTCTAAGATACTGACAGGGAACACCTTCATCGTCGAAACTTCGAGCATTCGGCATCTTATCATTAAAAGGGTCATCATAGATAGTTAGTTTTTCATCAAATATCTTCTCCCCTTTTTTTTTCGAAAGAGGAGATTCTTTTTTGTAAATACTCCTGCCGCTTGTCCCACTCAACAACCTCCACATAAAAACATACACCACTTCCGGCAAGAACAGAACCTTCATTTTTCCCTTCTTAATTTTTACTTCCCGTAAAGATCTGGTGTACGTATTTAGAATAAAATTCAAATACTCTTCATCTGCTTTCTTAAATTTTTTATCAATTAAAATACGTTTTATTGATGAATAGGAAGCAGGATAAAGAATTTCAACTCCAAAAAAGTACGTTGAAAATTTTGCCCTAAGATCGGCACCACAACTATTCATAATCCTCAAATTATTTTTATTAAGTTCTGAATATATATTTATCTGACCTTTCGTCTTGGAAGAAATAATTTCATTAACTCTTCTGCATTCCTCCACAATATCGGCAGTAGAAATATCTTCTATAGATGAATCGTAAGTGTAAAGGTCAGATAGTTTTTCTGTAGCAGGAAAATCAAATGAAGACTCAACTCCGCCCGCAAGAGAATCTAATGCATTTTGCATTAGTTCTTCTCTATCATAGAGATTTTTGGTATATGCAAATCCCATCTTTCCATTCTTTTGTATTCTGCAACTGACTCCGGATTGAATTTTGGAATCTATATCTTTGAGTTTTGAATTTTCAAACATTATCAAATCGGTTTTTTCTTCCAGGCAAAACAATTCCGCTTTATCACTTTTACCCGAAGCAATTTTTAACATTTCTTTCATTGTTTCCCACCGATTATAACATTATTTATAATAATATGGGGAGCGCCGTTGGTTGAGCGAATATTCATCTGTCCTTTCCCGCAACCACCTACCTTTGATAACTCCAGATCATTTCCGACTGCTGATATATTCTCCAGAGTACGATACAGATTTCCCGAAATATTGATATCTCGAATCATCTCCCCCAACTTTCCGTTTTTGACAAGATAACCATATTGTGCTCCAAAAGTAAAATTTTCGCCACTCGTCTCCCCTCCCTTAGCATAAAGAATATATAAACCTTCTCCAAGTTCGGCAATAAGCTCATCAAAAGAGACAGAACCTGCCTCAATGAATATATTGCCCATTCTTATTATAGGAGCAAAACGGTAATCTTCAGCAACGCAGTGACCGCTAAGAGGTTCCCCAAAAGCTGCGGCTGTTCTTCTCGAATGCAATCTACCAACCAGAATTCCGTTTTTCATAAGTTGAGTTGGCCTTGTTTTTACACCTTCGTCATCATATTTATAAAAACCTAATTGATTAGGTATTGTAGGATTGTCAATTATATTAACTATATCATTTCCCAATTTCGCTCCAATCTTCATCTTATCTCTCATAGAAGAGTTATCTTCAATTAAGTCAGCCTCGGAAAAATGTCCGAAAGCCTCATGAGTAAAAACACCTGCCAGATCGGGGTTAAGAACAACGTTATAAACTCCGCCTTCTATGGGTTTTGCTTTTAAAAGTTTAAGAACTATTGAAGTTTTCCGCTCAAACTCTTCATCCTGTTCCCTTAATATACTAAAGCCCTCACTTCCGCCAAATCCGACTCTGATATTTTGAATTACATTACCATCGCTTGAAGTAATCATTCCCCTTATTCCATTTATGACCAAATCTTCTCTAATCTCAGTTCCTTCCGTATTGGTAAAATATTTTTCTCTAATTACTTCACTATAACCTATGTTAGTAGTAACAATTTCATCATACCGCAAAGGAATTCCGTTGTATCTCCTGAGCAATTCAAGCTTTTCGGAAAGTAAAATATCACGTGGGTCTTCATCAAGTTCTGGTATAAATGTATCTTTTATAATTTCAGTATCGGCAAATTTTACAGGTTCTTTGTTATTCTCAGCAATCAGTAAAGCATTACTAATAGCACTTTTAATGGCATCATCGGCATCTTCTTTCTTAGTAAAAGAAACAGACGATAAACCTCCATTTTTTAAAACTCGTAAAACATAACCATCAGTAGAATTAGAAGTAACATTGGTCAATTCTTTACCGTTAAAAACTATCTGAATTTCTTTTTTTATTTCATAGCGGATATCCGCATAATCTGCATCAACTCGCGAAAGAATTGTTTTTAAATCTTCAAACATTGAATTCCCTTGTTTTATTAAAAATATGCAAGTGATTTCAAATGTCAATGCATAGCGGCAAAGCCGCTAAAAATAAAAAATCAAATATCAAAATGTAAAATTACAAATCAAAGTTCAAAAATAAAAAAAAAGAGAAACAACGAATTACACAAATAACACGAATATTAAAAAAAGACGTTGTTTTTTACATCAATAAAAAATATTATTCTTAATTTATTTGTGTAATTTGTGCTATTTGTTGTTGAAAAAATGTGGTGTTGGGGGCTATAGGAAATCCGTGCTTTTCTTAGTTAAATATTTTGTTGTAAGAAAGAGTTAATTCTGCATTTTTATTTGTCATTTTGCTTTTTACTTTTTGATATTTAATTTATTTCAGATAGAATCACATAAATGTTTTTCATGCTGCCAGCCGTAGGCGGTCAGCTGCCATTTGTTATACCTTGACAGGTATATTTATACTATATATATATATTAAAGATGGGGATTTTAATGAGGAGTATGGTTCTTCTTCCCTTACAACTCTCTTACTTTAGCAAATTAGCAAAATCCCCCATCACGACACTTAACTTTATATACCACTCGTGAAGAGGCATCTCCGGAGCATTTTGTACTTCCACCTCTTCTTTTCCCTCCACGACTACCTTCGGAACTCGCAATCCGTGCACATAACCGGCAGAAACACCGGCACCCAGGTAATCCGAAACAACCATCAAAAGACCCGTACTCGCCGAAAGGACATAAGAGGAGCCTTTATAGCTAACGCTTCCCTGGGGATTTAAAAGAGACAGTGGAAAATTGATTGTATCATCCTCCTTGACGGATTTAAGATTTAAAGAAGAAAGCCCGCCACCCGCGCTTAAGTAAAAGATAAATCTGGAAAGATTATTTGCATAACCAAGTTCGATCAACTTGGTATCAAAGGAAAGACTGAGAGAAAGTGAATCCAGGTCTCCTATTTCGGTTCCCTTCAGCGTCTTTATACCCACTGCCAGATTGTTCTCGACGGCAAGCAAAGACCAGCTCCATCCCCACTGTTGGTCCTTGAAAGAATGAGAAAGCCCGGTTCTTTCATTCAATTCATCCATTTCTAAATGAACGGTATAATCCCTATCAACGGAAATATACCCTGTAGATAATCCTAATATCAGAAACAACATTTAAAACTCCTTTCCCAATTTGAAAATTAATTCAATATCCCATTCATTATCGTCATACCCTCCGAAACCACCAAGCCAGTCTTTGTCTTCGGAAAATATAAAATCCGCAAAAGCTCCCGCAGAAAGAACAAAACCTACTATTTCGCACCTCAATCCGCCACCGCCTCCAAGAACAAGGCTTGTCCCCTGGAAATCGTTACCATTAAGGCTCTGCACCACATCTCCACTACTCACAAATTTCCATTGCTCCAAACTCAACCTTGACGACAGATACGGAGAAAATACAGCAGCAAACGGAAACCAGTTAACGGAAAGATTCCCTTTAAAACATTGGAAGTCTTCCCCGCGTACTTCCGAAAAAACTTGCTGTCCTGTTGAATCATATACAATAGCCATAGTTCGGGTCGAAGCAGGAGCTTTTACCATTTGGAAGGATAAATCGTAACTCAAATTCGGCGTCACATAAAAATCACAAAAAATTCCATAAGAAGGACCAAAAGAAGGAGAAACAATATCTTTTCCTCTGAGTTTGAAAACGCCACCTTCAAGTCCTGCTGCAAACGAAAGCAATATATAAAGTATCATAAGCGACCTCCGCACCTTTCTTCAACATCGTTTACCATAAGCAAAAAGCCTTCTTTGACCCAAGTATCTTTCAACTTTTCGATTCTCTTTCGAAAACTTACATATTTCTTATCATCCAGGCAGAATTTATACTGCACAAAGTATCCGGGCCAGATATGCGTATCAAGTTTAGGATTAGTACCTTTTAGCTTACCTATAACTCTGGGCGTCATAAAATACTCATCGACCTTCTCTTCTTCTAAGATTTCTTGAAACTGGTTCTGCAAACCCATAAATATGACAACTTCTATCTGTTTCATTCTGAAAATCTCCTTTTTAGCTTTGATTCAAAAATCGTATATAAAGTCGGGATTAAAAGCAAAGTTATGAAGGATGAAACGATCATACCGCCGACAACCGAAATACCCAGCGACTTCCATAAAACTGAACCGCTACCCGTAGAAAAAGCAAGCGGCAGCAGTCCGAAAACCGTAGTACCTGTGGTCATAAGTATAGGTCTTAATCTTCTTTTTGCACCTGTTTTAACAGCTTCAGTCAACTCCATACCTCGTTTACGCAAGATATTAAAGTAATCTATCATAACAATAGCATTATTAACAACGACACCAACAAGCATTGCGATTCCAACCATACCCATAAGGCTCATCGATTGAAAACTTACCCAATAAGCAAGCGAGACTCCTACGAAAGCAAAAGGCACAGAGAACATTATTATGAAAGGATCGAAGAACGATTCAAACTGAGCAGCCATAACAAGGTATACAAGAATCATACCCAACAATATTGCAAAAATCAAGCTGCTGGTAGTTTCGCTTTGTTCCTGTACCTGGCCCGCATAATTTATAACTAAACCTTTGGGTATAACAAAGGAATCTACGACTTTTCTCACTTCCTTCATAGCATTTCCAAGAGCCGCAGAAACGCTTATCTTTAACACCACCATTCGTTCTTTATTCTTTCTTTCAACTGAAAGTGCAGCACTTTTTTCCACCGGTTCAAGAAAGTTAGAAATATAAACAGACATACCAAACATATTTACAAGCTGTAAGTTATCGATAGTCTCAAATGAATTTCTGCTCTGGTCATCCAGTCTGACTATAATAGGATATTCTATCCCACCTTCACTGAATTTGCCAACTTCCGTACCGTAAAATGCAGTGCGGAGTTCGGACCCAACAGAATAAGCCGAAAAGCCATATGAATACATTTCAAAACCTTGCGGATCCAACCATAATTCTCTGCCACCTTTTTTTCTCGAAATTTCAATAGAAGAAATTCCCTCTACACCTACAAGAGCATCCCTTAAGACTTCTGCCAGAGAATCCGCTTCTTCAAGATTATCTCCGATAATTTCAACTTCAATAGGAGCACCCCCAAAGACACCTTCATCGTCCCCACCAAACATACCTCCTATAACGGAAAATTTAACTCTACTTATGCCAGGAATTTCACCAACTTTTTTATTAAGTTCATCAGCGATCTGAAACTTTGATTTCTTTGTTTTTCCGATTGTACTGTATAGAGTAATCCAGTGAGAACCTTTTGATCCGCTGAAGATATCTCCGCTACCCCCTGCCTGAACCGTAACACTCTTAGTTTCGGGAACTTCCTTCCATATAAGGTCTTCTATTTTCTTAGCCATTTCGTTAGTTTTTTCCACTCTTGTACCTATAGGAAGTTCGATATTTGCTTGCAGTTGATCGCTTCCCGGATTTGGGAAAAAATCCATCGGGACATACTTAAATAGAAACATCCCTATCAAAAAGATGAGAATAAAGATACCCAAAAGTTTTCCTTTATGTGAAAGAGCCCAATTTATCATTCCGGAATAACCGGACTCTAATCTACCGAAAAATCTATCAGAGAAGTCTTCTTCTTTTTTCATTTTAAGAAACCTTGATGAAAGCATAGGTGTAAGTGTAATTGCAGTTATAAAAGATATAGTAAGCATCAGAGGCATCGTTATTGCAAGTTCCTTAAACATAACTGCCACAAGACCTCTTGTAAGCATCAAAGGTAAAAATATAACAATCGTCGTTACGGTTGATGCAAGTATTGCCTGGGAAACTTCCTGCGCACCGAATACGGCAGCTTCTTTAGCAGACTCTCCCGATTCCCTGTGACGGAAAACGTTCTCAAGAACAACCACCGCATTATCAACAACCATACCGACTGCAATAGCTATTGCAGAAAGGGATATAATATTCAAACTGCTATTCGACAAATAGAGATATATAAAAGAAATAATTAACGAAACAGGTATAGACACCGCAATAATTATGCTTGCCCTTATATTTCCAAGAAGCAGAAAAGAAACAGCAAGAACAAGAATGATTGCTATTGCTATGGTATTAACAAGGTTATGAATAGAATCTTCGACCATTTCGGAGAGATCAAAAATAACTTCAAAGTTCAGTCCCGGATACCTTTTCCCGAGATCATCTATTCTCTTTTGCGCTAACTTCGCAACTTCTACAGTATTTGCACCTGACTTCTTAAAGATACCAAACATAGCTGCATCTTTTCCGTTCCTTCTGAAATAGCCGTCTTTCTCTCCGACGCCCCAGCTAACAGTCGCAACATCCCGCAACTCCACCATTTTACCATTATTATTTCCTACAACCACCTTTTCAATCTCTTCGATATTCTTAAATTTAGCAGGTAGGCGCAAATTGTATTCTATTCCTCCCTGTTCTAACTGCCCAAGAGGGAAAGTTAGATTATTTGCCTCCAAAACCTGTACAATCTGCATGAGAGAAACTCCAAGTTGTTCGAGTTTTACCTGTGAAATATCTATGTTGATTTGCCGTGTATCTCCACCACCCCAGTACTCTGCGGAACCTACTCCAGGTACCCTGGAAAGCTCATCCAAGACCTTATCCTCCAATATGGATTTAATATCAACGCCTGGATTCTCCGCCGATGCGGTATAACCTACAACCGGAGCCATATTACCCGATATCTTAAATAATGTCGGGTTTCCTGCATCATCTGGCAAGTTAACCATAAAACCAAGTGCATCCCTGACATCATTTGCAGCTTCATCAAGATCCGTTCCATATTCAAACTGAAGAGAGATAATTGATATATTCTCTCTCGAGTCTGATTTAATAGTTTTAAGGTTCGATACGTTACCAAGCGCATTCTCTAAATTTTTTGAAATTTCTTCTTCGACATCAAGTGCAGATGCTCCCCTGTATTCAGTTATTACCATTAACGTAGGAAGCGTAATATCAGGATACAAAGCAACAGGAAGATTCGACCATCCAAACACACCCAGGAGAACCAGTACAATAAAACCAACAGCAGTTAAAACAGGACGATTTACTGCTCCTTGTATCATTTCATCTCCTTTATATCGATTTTTGCACTATCTTTTACTATATTCTGACCCACAACAATAACAGTATCACCCTCGGATACTCCATCTTTTATAACTATATTATCGCCAGCAGTAATACCGGTTATAACAGGAGAAAGTATTGCTTTGCCCTTTTTTGCCTTAAAAACATATTTATCAACAAATCCGATTACAGCATCGATAGGAAGTGAAATGGCATTATTCTCCCGTGCAACTTCAACCCAAACTTTGGCAAACATTCCGGGAAGGATTTCCTTTTTGGTATTCGGAACGACTCCCACAACATGCTGAGTCCTGCTGCTTGAATTGTAAAACACTGAAGCTTTCTCGATTTTACCTTCAAACGTTTTAGAAAGAGAAGGTATTTCAACTTTCATCGGCAACCCCGCTTTAAGATGGAACTTCTCAGGAACATCAAATTCTACTTTAATCCTATCAATTCTTGCGACCTCTGCCAGAGGAGGCTCAGGAAACATAGGGTCCTGCTGACGAATAAGCTGTCCTTTATCCACAGAGCGCAGAGACACAACACCCGATATCGTACTCTTAACGGCAATTGGCTCGCGCACAACTCCGGGAATATCCTGTTCCACGTAAGCTATAATTTGATCTTTATTTACCCACTGACCATCTCCGACTGTAAACCGTAAAAACCTCCCGGGTATATCAGGAAAAATTTGAGCTTGTTCTATACCCTGTGTCTGTGAAGAAAAACTCATGATTTTAACCGCATCACTAACTTTAGCTGTAGTAACAACCACCGGAACTCCAGTATTCTTCTCCTCTACTTTCCCTCTAGCTTTTTTAATTCTTATAATTCCGGGTACAGCCAGAAGCAAAACGACAACAATAATAAAAATCCACTTTTTCATTACTCCTCCTTATCCATCATTGTGGCAACTTTGATTTGTTCTTTAGAAACAATCAGATTATACTGAGCATTAAGATAAGTAAATTCTGCGCTTTTATAGCCCAATTCGATATCCTTATATTCGAGTGCAGATATGTACCCTGCCTTGTACTGTTTATCCGCCATTCCATATGCTTCTTTCGCCCTTTTTAACTGCTCCTCGGTAAGATCTAATTTCTGTTTATTCAAACGGTAAGTAAGAAGCAAATTCTCTACCTCCATTTTTATTCCTTCCCTGACTATTTTTTCTCTTATAACAGCTTGCTCTATAGTAAGCCTGTTCTTCTTAACAGCATTAGCTCTTGAGAAACCCTGAAAAATCGGTAACGAAAGAGCAACCGTCGCCGACATATCGTTATCCCATTCATTCAAAAAACCAACCGGCTTATCATAAGAAAAACTACCGATAAATACTATATCAGGCAAAAAGGAAAAATACTGTAAAGACTGACCAAGTTTTGCCGCTTCATTTAACTTTTCTATGCTTTTAATCTCCGGCCTTCTAATAAGCGCCATATCATTCAACGAATCCAGTTCAAAAGTTTCGATTTTTACCTGAACATTTCCTTCAACATCAACAATTGTATCCAGAGGAAAACCCAGCATCATATTGAGAGCTGATTTAGCCAGGTCTAATCCGTTATTTGCATTCAACAACTCTGTCTTACTTCTATTAAATTCTGTTTCCGCCGAAAGCAAATCAAGTTTCGTTATCCTTCCTTGATTGTACTGAATACGCGCAGTCCTTAAATGGTCCTCCGATCTGTCCACAGCATCTTCAGCTAACTTCAATCCCTCCTGCGCTACAACAACGCCATAGTATATAGTTATAAGGTCCTTTATTAAATTTATTTTGTCGGTTTCATGCTTAAAAACCTGAACATCTCTGACTCTCTCTCCAATTTCTTTAGCTGCAAATCTTTTTCCGAAAGTAAAAACCGGGAAAGTCACCTCAAGAGAATTCCTAAAGTTGTCGGGATACCCAAGCGATATATACTGAGTTCCTCCATCTCCAGTTGGCATCTCAAACTGTGGAACGCTCAAAAGCCTTGTGTAGCTGGATTGAAAACTCACCGTCGGATAAAAAGACGCCCAGGATTCCTTCATCGTAAGTTCCGCCTTCCTTACTTCAATTTCCGAAATTTCAAGATCTTTATTTTTATCCAGAGCTATTTTCTTGGCTTCTTCAAAAGTCAAGGAAAACAAAGATAAAGAAATCGTCAAAAGCAGAAGAATAAAAACTCTAAACTTTAACATTTAACCTCCTTCTTCACTCCATCTAAAAGAACAGAAAGAGCAGTATTTTTTATTGTTTCGGATTCGGATTCTTCAACAGCCAAAATCAAAGAAACAATTATTTCATAAACATCGTTAAGATTTAATCTGCTGCCAAGCAAATATCCCTTGAGCACACCAACCGCCTCCTTTTCCAAAGATCCAATCATTTCAGCAACCGACTCATTAATTTTTTGCAAACACTCAAGCGGAATATTAGACCCCCTCATCCCCTTTTGAACCTTACCAAACCTGCTGAAAAATTTATCACCTCGTATAAACTCCTCAAAGTAATCAAAAATCTCCGAAATAGTCGTAATAAAACCCTTTCCTGAACCAATCAATTTTCCAACCCGCTCAATAATTACTCTGTGCGCTTCTACGAATATTTCAATGAAAAGGTCAGCCTTGGAATCAAAATATAGATACAACGTACCCTTTGCGACACCACAAGCTTCCGCAACCTCATCCACAGTAACGGGATGATATCCCTTTTCCGCAAAGAGCTTTTTCGCTTCCTCCATTATTTGATTCTTTCTTACTGACTGGTCAGTCATAACGTCGGTTAATATACGCATGTCAACTCATTTGTCAAGGGTTAAACCAAAAATCAACAATACAACAATACATTCTTAACCTTATATTATATTCGTTTCTCATGCTTCAAAATTCCACCATAGAAGACTACTTGAAAAAGAACCTTTCCTGAGCTCTGAATCTCCTATTAATTTTTTCGCCTGAGAGAAAGTCAAAGCATTATTGATTTCTTTTTCAAGCAAGCCTAACCAAGATTTTCTTAGATCCTTGATAAAAAGATATCCTTCAGGCTTTAGAATTCTCTGAATTTCGTTTAGCATAGAAATCGGATCATTAACCCAGTGGACCATATTGACGTTAAACACCACATCAAACGAATCATCTTTAAAAGACATTTTTTCAACATCCGCCCTTTCAAATTTTACGCGACTTTTAACCGAATCTTCCGCGAGGCCACCTTTCGCATAATCCAATAAAGGAATAGACAAATCAACACCCACAACCTCACAACCCTGAATTTCTTTAGCCAGAACTATACACATCAGACCAAAACCACAACCAACATCGAGAATTTTACCTTCGCTAAAACCTAAATTTTTCAATTTTTCGGCATAATAATAACCCAATTTTTCTAAAATTTTCTTATGCTTTTTAATATAAAGCTCTACAAAACTTTTATCATTAAAATCTTTTTTCATATTGAACATCAACCCCCTCAAAACAAATACAATAGCCGCAATTAAGTTTCATTTTCAGCCGACCCTGCAATTTTCTTTTGACAATCTTTGCAATAACCCTTAATTCCAAATCTAAACTCCGTAGGCTCAAACTCGTGTTCTTCGCAAACATCTTTTTTTATCCTTTCTATTTTACCATTTTCAAACTCTATTATTTTGCCACATTTCAGACAGATCATATGTCCGTGAGACTTATGTCCATAAATATGCTCATAGCAAAATCTTTCTCCACATCTCATAGCCTCTCGAACCAAGCCACTTTCAACCAACAAAGGCAAAGTACGATAAATGGTAGCCCTCGAAACATTCTCTCCCCTATCATAAAAGACTCGAAAAAGAGTCTCAGCATCAAAATGATCGTGCCTCGAAAAAATTTCTTCTAAAATCCGCCCTCTTTCCGGCGTAAACTTCAGACCCTCTTTAATTAAATATCTTCTAAATATTTCTTTTTCTTTTTTCATAATTGAGATTGAATCTCATTCTCCATTATATAACAAAATATAATTTTGTCAAGGGGTATCCCCTCTCCAAAAATTTATTATCACACAAAGCCACTGAGAACACAAAGTTTATTATTTGCCTTTTGGGCTAAAAGCCGCGGGCTAAGAGCCTGAGCTTAGTTCGGCAACGAATCTCCCAAATAGTGCAAATGTTTTTCTTTGTGCCTCTGTGTCTACGTGTAAGACGTTTTTTTATAATCTTGTGTAATCTTGTGGTTTCGATATATTACATTCATGGCTCAATTAAGAATAAAAGTAAAGCCCTCCTCAAATAAAAACAAAATAGTAAAAATGAAAAACGGCACTTTTAAAATATGGATAAAAAGCGCACCCGAGAAAGGTAAAGCCAATAAAGAACTACAAAAATATTTAAAGAAAATTACCGGAATTTCTATAAAGATAATTTCAGGCTTGACTTCGGAAAACAAAGTAATCGAATTCGATATAGAAGAGAAAGAATTCGCCGCAAAACTGGAAAAATTAACCACTGATTAACACAGATTACCCAACCACACCCTACTTAAATTATTTTTACCACAAAGATCACAAAGTGCACAAAGATTTTTTATTTTATTTTTCTAAAAACCACCCCACCATAACATATTTTTTCAACATGTAGAACATGTAGTACCTGTAGTTTCTATTTTTACAATTTGACTATTTTTCAATTTAATTATTTAACTACTCCGAAGGATTCTCATTACTAATTAACCAATCCACCAATCAACTAATCACTAATATAAACAGTCGGGTCTTCTACGCCTGCCTCTTTAAATCCTTTCTTCCTCAATAGACAGCTATCGCAACTTCCGCAGGCATGTCCTTTCACATCAGGGTCATAACAACTGTGGGTAAGACTATAATCAACCCCTAATTTCAAACCTTTCTTTATTATCTCAGCCTTGGTAAGTGAAATCAGCGGAGTATGAATTTTTATTTTCTTGCCCTCTACCCCACTCTTTGTCCCAAGATTCGCAGCTATTTCAAAAGCCTTTATAAATTTCTCCCGGCAATCGGGATATCCGGAATAATCGATGGCGTTGACACCAATAAATATATCAGTAGCACCCAAGGCTTCTGCCCAACCGAGTGCAAGACTTAAAAAAATTATATTGCGGGCAGGAACGTAAGTAACGGGAATTTCTTTACCTACTTCTTCGACTTTTTCCCTCTTTGGAACTGCTATATCACTTATCAATGCAGAACCGCCAAAAGAAGATAAATCGATATCCATTAGCAGATGTTTCTTGACACCCATTTTTCTGGCAATCTTCCTCGCTGCTTCAATTTCAAAAAGATGTCTCTGACCGTAACAAAAACTGATTGCATATAATTCATACCCTAAACCTCTGGCGACCGCAAGAGTCGTTGCAGAATCTATACCTCCGCTAAACAAAACGACGGCTTTTTTACTCATTTACTTTCCCCGTTTGGCAAAAGGCCATATAATCTTTTGAAGTTGAAGCTGAAGACGGACATTCAATTCGTCTTTCAAAACCCATTCGGCAAGTATATCCGGATTCATTTTTTCTTTAACCGGAGATAAAAGGACTTTAACTTTTTCCGACAATTTTCTATCAGTTATTATTTCCCTTGCCCAATCATAATCTAATTTTTCGGCAATTACAAACTTGATTTCGTCCTTTGGATTTAACCTTTCTAAATTTTCCCAGTCAAATTTATCGCTTTCTCCGCTTGAAGGACATTTTATATCCATAATCCTAACGGCTTTATCTGGTATAATGCTGATATCTTTTGTACCGTTTGTCTCTACGAGAACGGTAAAGTCGCCATCAATAAGTGAATTTACCAGCAAAGGAGTTTCTTCCTGCAGAAGAGGTTCCCCACCCGTAATTTCAACATTAGAACAGTTATATTTTTTTGTCTCTTCTAGAATTTGCTCGACGCTCATTTCCGTTCCTTCTTCGTAGGCGTATTTTGTATCGCAATATGAGCATCTCAGGTTACAACCGGTAAGTCTGACAAACACAAAAGGAATTCCCGCAAAAGAAGATTCTCCCTGAATAGAATAAAAAATTTCATTAACTTTAAGCAATTCATCTCTCCGAATATTTCACGCCATAATTCGCGGATTCCCAGACAATCACCTCAAGAATCTTAATATTATCAGGCAAAAGTGCCCCCGTCTTATTGTAGAAATACTTAGCCAGATTCTCCGCAGTCGGATTTTTCTTCTCAAAAGGTTTTATCTGATTAATACAGCGGTGGTCGAAGCTACCTACAATAGAATCCACCTTTTTCTTTAAGTCTTTAAAATCAATAGTCATACCTGTATTATCAAGACGGTCCGTTTCGACCACAACCCGTACCGTCCAGGTATGCCCGTGCATCTCGCCGCATAAACCTTCATAACCTCGCAGTTGATGCGCGGCAGAAAAACTTGTCTCTACAAATGTTTTATAAACCGACTTTCTTTTATCCATTTTTAAACCTTCAAGTAGTATAAAAACTGTTCACAAATTTGTCAAGCTCCTTATTAAACACAAAACAACCAAAAGACACGAAAGCAAAAAAACTAATTGAACCACAAAGTACCATAAAGAGCACAAAGAAAAAACCAAATTTTATTTTAACTAAATCCCACCCCTTAAATCCTGAAGTAGTGGGGGTTTCGTGTATTTCGCGTGTTTCGTGGTTAAAAATAGGGGTAGTAGGGCAATAAAAATACTTGACAAAACAAAAAAAATTTCTTATCATTATTGTACGGCTAGAAAGAATTACTCGGTTTAGGTAATTAGAAAGTCTAATTATTATTTACTATTAGATTAAGGAGGTAAAAAATGTACAAAAAAATAATTATATTGCTAATCTTTACCGTGTGCATAAATATCTATCCGGTTTTTGCCAGCGATTACGAAACAGTTAAAATAACGAATTTTCGAGTCGAACAGCCTGCCGGAATCAACGACAAATCCAGACAGATAAAAGGCTTATCTTCAGATTTAGACAGACTTTATAAACTTTACGCCGGGAACAAAGAATACCAACAATTTGCCAGACAATCCGACCTGCGACTCATCGGAGATAGAGTAGTCGTAACTATTCTACCCAAACCCGGTATCACAACGGCAGACATCGACGAGAATAATTTAAAAGCTTTAGGTTTAAGGATTCAAGCAAAAGCTAAACATTCTATTAGCGTCGAAATACCGATAAGCGAACTTGAAAATGTCGCAACCGCAATTAAAGAGCTTGGAGTAATCACCCCTCCCATTGAACCAGTGGAACACGCAGTCACCAGTCAGGGTGTAGCTCTTATGAATGCCGACGAGTGGCAGTTATCGGGCTATGGGGGTTCAGGCGTTAAAATTGCCGTTATCGATGGCGGATTCGATTCTTTAACAGAAGCGCAGACAAGTGGTGATATACCTTCGTCCTATTATAGTTGCAATTTTACGGCTAGTGGATTCGAGGCTACGACCGAACACGGGACAGCAGTGACTGAAGCCATATTTGATTTGGTTCCTCAGGCAGAATTTTATTTATTTAAGATAGCAAATAGTGCAGATTTTGAAAATGCAAAAGATTCCTGCGTTAAGTACGACATCGACATTATCAACCACTCAATGGGATGGTATAATGCCAGTTACTATGACGGCACCGGAATAATCTGTGAAATCGCCGATAGCGCCATTTCCAAAGGCATCACCTGGGTCAATTCAGCGGGCAATGAGGCACAATATCATTATCGCGCTATCTTCGATGATGATGGTTCCGGAGCACATGATTTCAGCGGCAGCGGCGGAAATATTAACTATTTTGGACCCGGGACTGGTCCCGCTACCGTCATTTCTACCGGATCACAAATCGTTGTATATCTGAACTGGGACGCTTATCCGACCACCACGGAAGATTATGACCTGTATTTGTATTATTATACTGGTTCGAGCTGGAGCCTGGTCGACTCTTCCACAAATGACCAGGCCGGCAGTGGTTATCCGTATCCCACCGAACGTATATCTCACGTAACCGCATATACAGCCCCATACGGTGTGGTTGTCAGGGAGGCGTCAACCACCACGGACCATGACTTCACTCTTTTCAGCAACCGGATAGCTCCTTTCAATTATCGGACTGCTTCAAGCAGCATCACAGACCCTGCAACTGCAACAGACGTCGTAACTGTCGGCGCTATCAATAGAACCTTATATAATTCTACCGGAAACATCATAGAATATTTCAGTTCTCAGGGACCCACAACTGACGACAGAGTAAAACCGGATGTAGCAGCGCCGGACAACTGCACCAGTCATACTTATGGAAACTGGTACGGCACTTCTTTATCATCTCCGCATACCGCCGGAGTCTGCGCTTTAATCAAATCACGTTATCCCGGATATAGTAACAGCGATATCCGGAATTATTTATATACGAATTGTACGGTCGACTTGGAACCCTCCGGAAAGGATAATATCTACGGATGGGGAAAAGTCGTTATGCCCGACATTTCCTTAACGGTTACCTCTCCCGACGGCGGAGAAATCTGGCAGGTAGGAAGCAGCCATGATATCACCTGGAGTTCGTCCGGGACGAGCGGAGGTGTCCGAATCGAATATTCGACCAACAATGGCAGCTCATGGACCGAAGAAGTTGCCAGCACATCCGATGATGGAACTTACTCCTGGACAATACCAGATGCACCCTCAGATAGTTGTCTCGTAAGAATCACAGATACGATTGGAAGCCCCTCGGATACCAGCGATGCGATATTCGAAATCTTCTCTACTCCCTTTATCACCGTGGGTTCCCCCAACGGCGGAGAAAACTGGCAGGTAGAAAGCAGCCATGATATTACATGGATTTCGGGCGGTACGAGTGGAGACGTTCAAATTGAATATTCAACAAACAATGGCAGCTCATGGACCGAAGAAGTTGCCAGCACACCTGATGATGGAACTTATTCCTGGACAATACCCGATGCACCTTCAGACAGCTGTTTTGTAAGAATTACAGATACGGATGGAAGTCCATCAGATACAAGTAACGCAATATTCACAATCTCCCCCATTCCCTTTATCACCGTGGGTTCTCCCGACGGCGGAGAAGACTGGCAGGCAGGAAGCAGCCATGATATTACGTGGACTTCAATAGGCACCAGTGGAGGTGTCCAAATCGAATATTCCATAGACAGCGGGTCGAGCTGGTCGGATGTAATTGCAAGTATGCCCGACACAGGTGTTTATCCCTGGGTTATACCTGATACACCTTCGGACAGCTGTCTTGTGAGAATTACCGACACGGATGGAAGTCCCTCTGATACCAGTGATGCAATATTCACAATATCCCCCATTCCCTTTATAACCGTGGGTTCTCCCGACGGCGGAGAAGACTGGCAGGTAGGAAGCAGCCATGATATTACGTGGACTTCAATAGGCACCAGTGGAGGTGTCCAAATCGAATATTCCATAGACAGCGGGTCGAGCTGGTCGGATGTAATTGCAAGTATGCCCGACACAGGTGTTTATCCCTGGACAATACCCGATGCACCTTCGG
>Ga0315548_1000128_pt1 | contig 67054 bp, 54 predicted proteins | sample SalMarSW160110MG_2_FD_202540 | JGI IMG/M metagenome (GOLD analysis project Ga0315548, IMG submission 202540) | Salt marsh sediment microbial communities from the Plum Island Ecosystem LTER, Massachusetts, United States - Salt Marsh Sediment SW1601-110 ... | reverse complement strand
CCACCAGAGGAAGTAACCGCCGAATGCAAGAATTCCAGGCGGTCATATTAATGTCACAGATGAAGCGCCTGGAAAAAGATACAGTGAGGCGCAATGAAAACGCCCACTATCTGACATCGAGAATCAAGGATATTCCAGGTATTCTTCCTCACAAATTATATGAAGGCGTAACCAGAGCGGCCTATCATCTATATCCCTTCCGATACAAGAAAGAGCACTTTAATAACATTCCTCGAAGTAAATTCCTCTCGGCTCTAGGGGCGGAAGGTATCCCGTGTTCCGGAGGTTATGGTCCCCAATATAAAGATGGCTTAATTGAAGAAGCCTTAAATTCAGCAGGTTATAAGAGACTTTATTCGAGAGAGAGGCTGAAGAAATACCGTGAAGAAAATCACTATCCTGATAACGACCAACTCTGTAAAGAGGCAGTGTGGTTTAGTCAAAGGCTTCTTCTCGGAACCAGAAGGGATATGGATGACATTGCGGGCGCCATATTGAAAATCTATGAGAACAGAGATAAACTGGCATAGCCAGAAAAATCGTATCACAACTTAAAAAGATAATATTGCTCTGACACACGTGATTTAAGTATTTGTCAGTCCGCACCTATTCAGCTTTGCTCAGGGCAGAATTAGAGATTGAATAATACCAATCTCAGTTAAAGTTTTGAGTCCACGATCTATTGCACAGAGATCCTCGAAGAAAGCGGATAGCTCATCCAGAATGTTATCTTTTGTACTTCCGAATATTTAGCTGAACTCAAGCAAATTTCATCTTCTTAAATTCTTCATTGCCTTCAAAGCATTATCAAGAGTCCTCTGATCCATTTCGCCGCTAGTAACCGCTCCCTGTTCAGCAGCAGTGCTATTTCCGCAGCGACACCAAACTGGACTAATAGCGTGCAATGGAGCGTTGGTCGAATACAACGTGATGTGTAAGTGCACGAGACCGCTTCCTCGAGGTGATGCTGCAGTAGGCATTTGGCCTTGGAGCTGCGATATTCGTCGCTTACTGTCAGGATCTTCTCTCTGAGTCTGGCTTTACACTACTCTAATTCTGTTGCCTGACTGTGTCGCGTTCGCTCTTGATGTTGTAATGCTCTATAGCCTCTCTTACAACCTTTTTGAAGTCTCCCTCAAGCTTCCACGGCTTTGGAATGAACCTGAAAATCTCTCCCTGATTGACTGCTTTCTGGAGAGTGGCCATCTCCGTATATCCCGAGAGTACTATACCGACGATATGGGGATACATTTTTCTGATGGTCTCAAGAAGGTCGAGTCCGTCCATCTCAGGCATACGCATATCGGTTACGATTATATGCACTTCTTCTCGCTGGAGGATTTCAAGTGCTTCCTTGCCACTCTTGGCGAATAGTGTAATGTATGGCTCATCTAAGAAGCCTCTTTCTAAAGACCGTAAGACTATTTCGTCATCGTCCACAAACAATACGGCTCTCTTTTCCACTGTTAGTGTTTTCTGCCTCCATTTCATTTTTTGCCTTTCTTTTGCTTAAAGGAAGTTTTATTGTGAATTTTGTCCCCTCATCAACAGAACTATCAGCAATAAGTTTACCATTATGCTTGATTACGATAATATCGTATGAGACGCTCAATCCCAGCCCCGTACCCTTGCCGACAGGCTTGGTTGTAAAGAAAGGATCGAATATCTTCGGCAGCTTGTCAGGCTCGATACCGGGACCGTCATCGGAGATTTCACAAACCACATCATCATCCGTCACATATGTCTTGATTGTGATGGTTCCCTTGTTATCTCTTTCCTGAGATTTGATTGCCTGAGCCGCATTGATGAGAATATTGAGGAGCACTTGGTTTATCTGGCCTGCGTTGCAGAAAATTAGAGGTACATCGGACAGCTCCGTCTTGACATCAGCATCATATTTAATTTCATTCTGCGCCACGATGAGGGTGGCCTTAATGCCATCATTTATGTTATATTTGTCGGGATTTCCAGACTGGTCAATTCTCGAGAAATCTCTCAGGTTCTGGACAATACTGGTGACCCTGTCAATTCCTTCTCTTGAGTCATTAAATAGTTCCGGGAGGTCTTTAAGAATAAAATCGATTTTCATATCATTCTGAGATTTACTGATGGTGTTTGCTTTGTCCGACAGTTTTGTTTTTTCAGAAGCTTCAATTTCCCCGAGGAGCTCACCGTACATTTGGAGCAACTCCTTGATTTTCTTCATGTAATTTTCCAGTGTCTCGAAATTGCTGGCGACAAAGCCTACCGGAGTATTCATCTCGTGCGCAACACCGGCAGCAAGCTGCCCAATAGACGCCAGTTTCTCGCTTTGTACCAGTTGAGACTGCATTTCTTTCAGTTCTTTATTAGACTTTTCGAGTTCTTCGTAAGCGAGCCTTACGCTCTCCTCTACTTTTTTGCGATCGATGATTTCCCGGTTGAGATTATCAATTGATGTGGTTGTCTTCTTTAAATCGTTTAGCATTTTTTTGAAAGAAGCAGCCAGTTGGCCGACTTCATCATTTGACCTAATCTCTATTTGAGTGTCTAATTTACCCTTGCCTGTTTCAGCCGCAGCAGCTTTCAGCTTTAGGATAGGTACGTAGATGGAACGGGAGATAAGCAATCCTGCGCCTACAGCTAATATTAAAGCGACAACACCAAAAATTAAGACTAACCATGTGCTGGTTTTAAGTAAATTTTGTGCTTGTTTTGTTGCTAAATTTACCGCTTCGGCAGAGCTCGAAAGTGCTTCATCATATTTTGTTCCTCCTGTGCGAACATAATCTCCAAGACCTTGTTCATAAATCCTTTTTTGGTCCCAATATTTGCTGCTTTCTAATATTTTGACGGCCTGGTCCGTTTGTCCATTATTAACGAGTTCGATAGATTTATATTCCATCTCCACAAGGGCGTGATTAGCCTTGTTAACATTTGAGAAAAATTCCCTGTCTTTTTCTTCTCCTTTATCAATCGCTTCCTTTATTGCTCTATGCAATTTTGGCTCGACGTCTTTGTAGCGTTGTTCCCATTTCTTATCCTGAGTAAAAGCGTAATTCCTCGCAGATTGAGTTAAGACCTCATCATAGTAACGTATGAATTGAGCTAAGCTATCCAAGTACGATGTCTTACTTATTGATTCTACACTTTCCGGTATATCGCTACTCAAAGGCTCGGCAATTTGATTAAGCTGGTACAGTGAAATATGCCCTACAACTGCAACCCACATCGCAACAGCTAAAAACCCAAGAATCAATCTTTGACTTATTCGCATTTTAAATATCCCTATTGTTGCTTTTCTGTCAACAGCAACCTGATGGGACTGCTACAAATCCGTTATTTTCTTCTTCAAATTCCTCTTCTATCCTTTTGTGTTCGCTAATGCTATCATCCATCTAAGCAAATCTCAAAAGATTTGTATGCAACATTAGACAGAAACACTTCTGAAGTCTTATCTATCGCAATGGCACCTACATTTAGTTGAAAAACATCGCAACAGTAAAATATCGGCGAAAATGAACAGGTACTTTTTAGATATTCTTGGAGACCGTTGTGTGCCAATGATTTCGTCCTTATGGAGTTTGTGCGCACAGAGTTAAACGCGTGTTTACAAAAAAAGTTATTATAGGTCCTTGTACATGATGCAGGGTGGTGGTATCGCTTTATGGTTTGTTTGTTATTAAGTGGTCATAATGTGCTGTCGATACTGTTTGTAGGCTAATTCAGCAGTCTTTAGACATATTAGAATATTATGGAAAAGAAGGACCCCTTAATTTCGTTTCTTATTGAAGAGAGAATTCTCGATGAGAAAACTCTTCAGGCTGCAATCGACCAGCACCGAAATACCGGACAAAGTTTGGTGAGTATATTGAAAAAGGAAAATCTTCTCGATGAAGACCAGTTAACCAAGGTTATTGCCGGTGCCAACAAAATCGAGTTTGTCAATCTTGCCCCTGAAATGGTTGATCCGATGGTGGCCCACTTGGTGTCTTATGAGATAGCTAGTCGGCACAATGTGATTCCGATAAAGAAAGAGGATAATCAACTGCGGGTGGCGATGAGTTCTCCTTTGAATCTGTCTATCCGGGATCAAATTGAGATGAAGACCGGATACAAGATCATTCCGGTTGCCGCCACATCCAATGCCATAAGACAGGCTGTACATTATCATTTCAACGTCATAAATGTGACAAAGCAGGATATAGTCTCGATGCGGTTGAAGGAAGAACCTGCCAAGAGTGCCCAATACGATGAGGCTGATCAGGAATCAGTAAGAGTTGCCGGTTCTCCTATTGCGAAGCTGGTTTCTTCCATAATAAATGGCGCCATCGATTCTCGGGCAAGCGATGTACACATTGAGCCACAGGATTCTGACGTGAGGGTAAGGTACCGTATTGATGGAACATTACGCCCTGCACTCAACATACCCTCGTCAGCTCAGCAAGAGGTAATATCACACATTAAAATTATGGCGGACATGGACATTTCTGAGCGGAGGGTTCCTCAAGACGGTCATATGATCGCACAGCGAGATGGCAAAGATTATGACCTTAGAGTCTCGTCCTTGCCGGCAATAGGAGGAGAGAAGATAGTAATCAGACTTCTCGATAAGGATGTAGATAAGTGGTCAATTGACGAAATCGTAACTTCCCCAGACGATAATCAGAAATTCAGATCAATAGTCAAGAATCCTTACGGCATGCTTTTGCTGACCGGCCCCACCGGGTGTGGTAAGACCACTACCCTCTATACGATGCTTCAATTGCTCAATACGCCCGAAAGGAATATAGTTACTGTTGAAGACCCTGTTGAATATCGTCTTGATGGTATCACCCAGGTCCAGGTTAAACCAATCGCGGGAAGGACTTTTGCATCGGCCCTGCGAAGCATCGTCCGACAAGACCCGGATATCATACTAATCGGTGAGATTCGTGACATTGAAACCGCCGAAATAGCTGTCAGCGCGGCTCTGACCGGTCACCTGGTCTTAAGCACATTACATACAAATGATGCTGCAGGTGCAGTTTCGCGTTTGGTTAACCTCGGCATACCATCATTTCTTGTCGCTTCAGCGCTTCTGGGAACGGCAGCCCAAAGGCTTATCAGGGTCTCTTGTCCAAAGTGCAGGCAAGAATATGAGCCAACAGAGCACGAACTAAAGTGTCTTTTCGGTAAGTCCTATCAAGAAAAGAAGATAAGACATTACCGGGGAACAGGATGTAAAAGCTGCTATAATACCGGATATCATGAACGAAAAAGCATTTATGAGATACTGTGCATTTCTCCAGAAATAAGGAGAATGATCATCAGCAGAAGCGGCGATGTGGAAATTAAACAAAAGGGGATCGAGGAAGGTATGAAAACTCTCCGAGAGAGCGCAGTTAATGAAGTTTTAAATGGTGTCACAACTGTGGAAGAGGTGATGCGAGTTGTTGATATGAGGACGTACTGATGGCTGTCTATGCCTACACGGCAAAAGATGAAACCGGGGATACGCTCACTGGTACTTATGACGACATTGATAATGTTGGTGTGTTGCGTGAAGAACTATCCAAGATGGGTTATGTTCTCATAAAAGCCCGCAAGCAGAAGAACCCAACAAGAAGACACAGGAGAATAAAACAGTCCGAAATCGTTACTTTTATCTATAAGTTTGCGGAAATGTATTCAGCGGGGCTGTCAATCACAAGATGCCTTGAGGTATTAGAGGAACAGAGTAAAAATCCGGCCTTTGAGTATATAGTCGCTGATGTTAGACAAAGCATCGAAAATGGCTCAAGTTTAGAAAAGGCGTTTGGAAAGTACAGTGATGTATTCTCAGATTTTTTTTCCGGGATGCTTGAGGCCGGTGAGTCCGGAGGGAAATTATCAGAAGCTCTTGAGATGAGTGCTGAATATCTCGAAAAGCGGTTGGATATAAAGCGAAAGATCAAATCCGCCTTTGCTTATCCAGTCATAGTGACTGTTGTCTGCTTTGTGGTTGTTAGTTGCCTTGTGGCTTTTATCGTGCCTGTCTTTTCGAAATTGTACGAACGATTGAATGTAGAGTTGCCCGGTCCCACCCAGGCTCTTGTAAACTTAAGTTCTCTACTGAGAGACTGTTGGTGGGCAATCCCGTTTATTGTGGTGGGAGCGGCGATAATACTACGTCGGCTGTCCAGAAGCCCCTATGTCAGAGCAAAGTGGGACGCTTTCAAGCTAAATATGCCTGTTCTCGGTAAACTTAATCGTATGGTTGTGATTTCCCATTTTACGCGGACCTTTGGAATGTTAACTTCTGTGGGAGTTTCACCAATTAGAGCTCTGGACGTGGCATCGGGGGTTGCCCATAATCATAAACTGACCGGAATTGCTAAAGAATTGCAAGGGGCTATTGAGACAGGTAATAGTATTGGTGAATCCTTGAAGAACTACGACATCTTTCCCCCAATGATCACACAATTGGCTATTTCGGGTGAGGAAGTGGGGGAGGTAGCCCAAATGTTGAATAAAGGTGCTGATTTCCTTGACAAAGATATTGACAGGACAATGAACGCTTTAATTGTGAAATTGGAACCAGCTTTGACAGTTATTATGGGAGTCATTGTGGGTTTTATCCTCATGGCAGTGTATTTGCCAATGTTCGATTACATGCAACATTTGGAATGATTGAAGAGTAGGTCTGGAACACCCCAGCTTGCTGCAGGAGAAGTAAAGGGAGGCTTAGGGCGATATCTTACTATACATCTAACCAAGGCTATTATTGCATTAATATTTGTTAAGTGGAATACTCACCAATAATAAGAAAAGGTGATTGATTCCGATAAACACTGCTATAAACGTATCTATGTTCGATTGGCGAACTAAACTTAAAGTTGCTTTAGTCGCCTTTTCAAGGATAGTGATAAAGTATCAGATATATCGTGTCGATAGTTTCGTCAAGAGTTAAGTTTAGATATAGTGTCTTTTTGAAAGGCAAAAAAATGAAATTCAGAAAAGGTTTTACGCTGGTTGAGTTGTTGATTGTCGTTTTGATCCTCGGAGCATTAGCGGCAATTGCTCTTCCAAGGATTATCGGAGGCTCAACAAATGCCAAGATCAATGCCTGCAAAACTAATGTCGACCTGATAAACACGCAGGTCGAATTGTACTACGCAAACAAGGATGTCTGGCCGACATCGGTGGAAGATGTGACTAATGACCCAAACTATTTCCCTGATGGGCCACCTGTATGCCCATTTAAGGTGGACTACACTTTAAACGCTAACCATCGGGTTCCTGAGCATACTCATCCCTAACGGCAAGCGGGGGCAGGTTAAAAACTGGACATAGTTTGTGTGTAGATAAATCAACAAAGATGGCTGTGGACAGTCGGCAGCCATCTTTTCCCTTTTTAGCTGCTTGGTGCCAATGATACCTAAAAAAGACAGGGCCTTCAGCTTTGTCGAGGCGATCATATTAGTAATGTTCATCGGCATATTTGCTGCTATTGCCGTGCCGAGACTCAATCGAGCGGCCATCTCAAAACACAAAGCTGAGGCCGTTGCCAGGAAGATTGTCACCGACCTTCGCCTCACACGCAGACTTGCTATCTCCGACGCCGCAAACAATACCATGGGCTTTGAGCTGAAGATGGTTGGTGCCGTTCCGTATACGAGCTATAAAATTGAAAATGTAAAAACTCATGCAATAGTTGCTACGCATACAGTTGATTCGGGTGTCAGTATTAGTTGCCCCACCGGCCTTAGGTTCATATTTGGTCCGTTGGGAAATCTTAAAGAAGGAAGCGGCAATGAACTCTACGTCGAGGGCGGAGTAAAGAGCATTACCATTACCATTATTCCAGCAACAGGCACGGTAAAATGCACGGAGAACTAAGCGCCAAACTGAGGTACGAGATGCGAAATGGGGGCTTCACTCTCACAGAGGTTGTTGTCGCATCAGCCCTGCTGATTATTGCAATAGTTCCAATTCTTAAAGCTCTGACCAGTGCCCACGTCACCACCACAATTATCGAACGTAAAACCCGCAGCCTCACGCTTGCCCAGGCTAAGCTCGATGAAATAAGGGCGCGCTCAATCTACAACTATTCCAGCACATTTACAGAATCATCTACATCCCTTGGTGGTTCATACCTGGGTAGCGTGGTGGATACCACCGTGAGTTCCAACCTCAGAACAATAGAGGTATCAGTTGGCTATGACCTCAACAATAACAACGAACTCGAAGCCGACGAAGTCGAAGTTACTCTGGCCACACTCATAGCAAGAAGATGGTAAAGCCTTCGAAATTAAGATGCCAGAAGCCTGTCTTGCTTTCGGCAAGAATTTTTCTTGTTTTCGACAAGGATTTCTAACAGAGTAAACTTATAGGACCTTTTCAATGACCTAATAATTTTTTTTCGTGGTAAGCGCTAATTCCCGATAAAGACAGGCCAACATTGCCAAATAGTCCGATTATTCGCATTTTTTTTTATTCTCGCTTTCATCGACCGATAATTCAAAACTCAGCAAACAGTTCTTTGTTTTATGCCGAAAATACTAACAGGAGCGGCAAGCGTTATCCGCCAATGGCATGCTCGTCTTGACTAATCGGAGTTTTCAGGGCAGCAAATAACTATACGATTACTGGTTATTACGCTCCAAAAACCTGGTATCACAGTTGAAGCAGCTAAAAGATAACGAAAAGATTAGTCACGGAGAACGCAGAGGAGTTAATTATAAGCAATTATAAGTATTATGCAGGGTCAAAACAATAAAACTCGCCCAGCACCAATTTTTAGAGCTTGGGAAGATTCTCCTACGATTAGGAATATTCTGGCCCAGCGCCAGAAATTGGTGCTGGGTCTAACTCTTGTGGAGATGGTTATAGCTATGGCTATAATGACCATCATCTTTGCAGTCATATTGCCACAGTTTAGAATTATTCAGAACAGTTGGGACACCCAGGCCGGCGCTGTTGAGACATTGCAGAACGGCAGAGTCCTGATAGACCACTTAAACCGTAACCTTTCTAAGGCCGTTCGGATAACTGCTGTAAGTGACCCGAGCGCAAGCAACGGCTATATCGAATTCCAAGATAATGATGCGAACAATTTGCGATATGATATTGGTGCCAACAATTACGTTAAATTTGGGTCCATCGGAAGCCTCTCGGACCTGGCCGGGCCGGTCAGTAAGCTTCAGTTTACCTGCTACGATGCCGTTGACCTAAGCACGCCTATTACTGACGTCAATGCCATCCGTAGTGTAAAGGTCGAAACGACGCTGACAAATCCTGCCAGGCTTGACAAGGACATGACCTTTTATACGCAGGCTTACCTTCGCACCAATGCCTTACCGGCTACCGTCGAAATTTCTAAATTGTCGGAGCCCTGGCTGGAATTTGATCCCATTATGGGGATGCAGCCGGCTCTGGCACACATGAGTGGCACAAAATATCTTTGTGCCTATCGAGGCGATGGTGATGACGGCTTCGCCTGTATCCTTACGGTCAATCCAGCAGATTGGAGTGTCAGCGCAGCCGGCTTTTTCGAATACGATACAAAGCAGGGAGTAACGCCTGCCTTGGCAAAAATAGATGACACCCACTTCCTTTGCGTTTATAAGGGCGATAAGGGCGATGGTTGGTCACATGTACTCTATGAAGATGCGCCTGGGGTGCTTGATGCCGGTCCCGGTAAGGAGTTCGACAGTGAAGATTGCACTTCTCCGGCACTGTGTAAAATAGATACCACACACTATCTTTGTGCCTACTCGGATATAAGCGCCGGACATACTGCGAGCTTGGTTGTCCTAAGCGTTGATACTGGTAGTTGGTCCATCAGCAGTGGGACGAGTACCTCATTTGACGGTTCTCTTTCTCCTACTCCGGCCTTGGCCAAGATAGATGAAATCCACTATCTCTGTGCTTATGCAGGCCAAAACGGAAGCGACCATGGTGCGGCCGTGGTCCTGACGATTAACACCGGTGATTGGACTATCACCACAGAAACACACTATGACTTTGATGGCGAGGTCGCAGAGGTGCCAGCGCTAGCTAAGATAGACGACACGCATTATCTTTGCGCTTACCAATACCCGTACCCCTCGTACGAGGGCCACGCCGTGGTCCTGACCGTCAATCCGGCGGATTGGAGCATCAGCAAGGAACCTATTTCCGGTATAGTCATAGATTCAGTGGCTAAGGATTGTGAACTGTGCCAAATTGACGATACAAATTTTCTCTGTGCTTATAGAGACACGAACTATGATGGTGTTGCGGTTGTTTTGACGGTTAACACAAGTGACTGGACTGTTAGCAAAGGGATGCCTTTGATGTTTGGTGCAACTCCTCATCCAGAACCGGCGTTGTGCCAAATAGACGCGGGACACTACCTCTGCGCACATTGTGGCCTTGACATCGATGGCTTTACCGGCGTGATAGGGCTGAGTGGAGGGATTATGCCATAGGAAGCGAAGACAAATATGAATGGAAAGTTTAGACATAAAGGTACGGTTTTGTTGGTTGCTATTTTTGTAATAGCGCTGCTTGCGGCGGTGGTTATGGGAATGCTGCAGCTAAGTACTGAAGAAATCAAACTTGTGCACAATCAGATATCAGCCGCACACGCCCTAACTACCGCCGAAGCCGGGCTTAATGATGCATTCAGCGAACTTCGAACCGACCCGAACTGGAGCGCCGGCTTTATAGACAAAGCCTTTAATGGCGGCTCATACACGGTCGATGCGATCACAGGTACTTTGCCAAATCTCACGATAACATCGACAGGTACTTCATCGCAGGGCTTTGTTGCCAGAGTTAGAGCTGATATTACAGTTGGAAGTAGCAGTCCATACATACTAAGAATTGATAATTTGAGGATAAATGAATAATGTTTAGCTCTAAGACTGCATTGGGTATTGATATTTCGGATGGTAGGATAAGTCTGGCATTGCTTAAGCAAAACGCCAAAGGCATTGAATTACTCAAAGCTGCCAGCAGCCCTGTGCCCGATGGGGCAATAAAGGATGGCAACGTTGAAGATCCTGTAATACTTTCTCAAGCAATTAAGGGATTGAGAACTCGCAATAAAATACGAGGAATAAATCGCGCTGGAGTATCGTTACTAACAAAACCTGCAATTTTGCAGATTTTAGACATACCCAAAGGAGCTCCGACAAATATTAGACGTTTGGTTCGAAATGAAGTGAAGAGCAGTGTTGCCTTATCAGGCAAAGAAATCGCCTTCGACTTCTGCCGAATTAAGTCGGGACAAGGTCAAGGGAGCCGTCTCTTGGCAGTTGCTACTGACGGCCAAAAGGTAGCTAAGCTTGCCGAAGCGTGCAGTCGAGCAGGTCTTAATGCTGAGGTGATTGAACCGCCACTGCTCGCCTATGCTCGGGCACTTTATGCCAAAAAGATAGAAGGGAGATTTGATTGTGACGTGCTAATTGCTATATTGCGGGACAACGTCTTAACCCTGTGCGTATTCAGAAAACAAACCTTGGATTTTGTGGGGACGAGGAGTATTAGTATAGAAAAAGTAGAGCCGGATGAGCTATGTCGGTGGCTTGCTGAAGAAATAAACGCAATTATTCGATTTTATGATATCGAGGCAGCGGACAGTTCCGGAAAGTGGGAAGTCACTGTTGTTGCAGATTCTATGCTATTGCCCGATGATGCGGAGCAATCATTGAGGGACAAAATCACAAGCGCGAGCCTGCAGGTCAGAACTGATGAAACCGCCTGTCAAGACACACTCGTTGCACAGGACAGCAGTCTTGAAAAACCTTCAGTGATTGCGATTGGCCTAGCCATAAGGCTTTTGAATATAAACGGCAGTAGCTTAAGAATAAACCTGCTTCCTCCAGAATCGGCTGAGGTTAAATCCGTCAAAAAACACTTCCTCATAACAGCCAATATTATCGCCGCCGTCCTGATACTTATGATATTTTCTGCGGGTGGATTAAGCCTGATGACTAACAAAGTGAATCAGAACATTACCCATAAAAAACAGACAGAGCTGTCAAAAGACACATATATCCTCCTTAGAGAACAGGAGTCCTTAGACAGACAAATCGGGCTGTTATCAGAGAGACCGGCCCGGTTAAAAAGCATTTTGGATTCTCGCTATAGTTTGGATTGGGCCAGTATCCTGGAGGATGTCAGAAGCCGGACACCCGGAGCCGTGCGTATAACCAATCTTTATAGCAAAGGCAATAACGAGATGCATCTGGAAGGTCTTGCGCTATCTTATGAGGTGGTTCGTTTGTTTGTGAAGATGCTGAACGAATCGGATTACATAAGCTCGGCGTCTCTGAATATGAGAAGAGAAGAGAAGGCAGGTGGATTAGTGATGTATACGATCAATTGTTCACTGACCCGAGAAAAGAAGAATAGCTGATGTTAGTCGACAATCTTACCAAATTGAGCCGTTCATCGAGAAACGCTGTTTCAGGGTCGCTGATTTTGATCGCGGCGATAGCGATGTATAACTGGATAGTTGCTCCACGTGCTAACTATCTGTTAGCAGCGCAGCGGTATGAGTTTGCTATGGAAAACGTAGTAAAGAATAACAAAACTATCGACAATAGAGTTAATATCAAGGAAAAGAAATTACAAGAATTGCGCGAACAGTCTTCTCAGCTTCAGAGCACACTGTTTACATCTAATCAGGCAAGGGAGTTTTTCAGTGATTTACAGGCCATTTCCGAAGAAACAGGCTGTATAGTTTATTCCGTTAACCTGATAAGCAATAAACCAAACCCTATTAAAGATGGGCAATTGCAAGATACTGCCGGTATAGTCACTAAAAGCGCGGTGCTAAGTGTAGTAGGTGTATATAAGAATATTACCAAGTTAATAAAAAGACTGCAATCGCGCAAGCAAAAAGTCTGGATAGACTCGGTACAGTTGCGAACTCTCGACAACAGGTCGGATCAGCCCAGGTGTGATATAACTATTACAATTTGCGCGCTCACAGACAAGGAGCCTGCCTTATGAATAAACCAAAATTTGTAAAAAAAATCCCTACTTGCGCTATTTTAACCATCTGTGCAGGATATTGTCTTACGCAATCTCACCAGGTGATAGGTGCACAAGGCAAAGCATCGGTCATTGGTCGTGAAAACCCGTTTGCAGATATTCCCAGAGTTGTACAACCCGCCTCACCATCAGTTGTTCAATCTTTAGAACCTGAGGAAGAATCGCCGGAGTTGTCTGTTCAGACCATAATGCTTAAATTTCTTGATGCCGAAAGCCTCAAGGAGGCTATCGGCAACATGTCCTCTCAGTATGGAACTATAACGACCAACGTGAAAAACAATTCATTGATAGTTTGTGATACGAAAGAGAATCTTGAAAAGATATTATCAGAGATCAAAAAGGCTGACAAAACGCCGCGGCAGATTATGGTGGAGGTGGTTATCGTCGATGTACAACTGGGCGATGACACCGAAATCGGCGTTAACTGGGATTTCCTTTCTGAGGTACCTCAGAAGGTCATATACAGACAAAACTTCACTACGCGCCTTGGTTGGAACATTCCGGACTCCAATATCGCAAGTGCTACGGACTATAGTACCACCGGTCTCGGCGGCGACTTTAGTGTGATAAATAATGATATTCGCAACGTTGTATCTATGCTTCAGCAGAAAAAAGATGTCGAGATTCTTGCCAGTCCAAGGGTTATGGTCGTAAGTGGTAAGACCGCCTCAATAGAAGCCGTCAGAGAGCTTCCATATAACGAGATAGTAAATACATCCATGGGTGGAAGCATGTCCACAACCCAGTTCAAGAAAGTTGGAGTCTCGTTGGATGTTACCGCAACGCTGACCGAGGACAGCCTTATTTTCCTCACGGTTGATTCGGAACAGAACGCTACCGTAGGAGAAAGTGTAACCAATGTCCCCATCATTGATACAAGAAATACCAGGAGCGAACTGCTCCTCAAAGACGGCCAGCTCGTCGTAATGGGCGGACTCAGGCGAAAGGAAATAACTAAACAGACTAACCAGATACCGATTCTTGGCGATATCCCGCTGATTGGTTTACTATTCAAGTACAATAACACGGTCGTTAACAATACCGAGCTGATTGTCTTCCTCTCACCCCATATTTACACCGAAGGAGAGCCTATCCCCGAGGACGCAATGGAAAAGTACTGGGAAATAAAGGAAAGACCAATGCCTTCATTGGAAAAGGTCAAAGATGCTAAAAAACAACTGCTCCTAAAAGACATAAAGGCGCCACAAAAAAGAACCAGGATGTCACTCAAGAGACTTTATTGACTCTGGCACAATTAGAGAAGATTATAGGCGAGAAGTCCCAAAGGATTCGAATTATTCAAGAAGATTAACCTATGAGCAGACAAAAATACAAAAAATTCTTAGAAAATTAACATTCCCAATCAACATTTCTAATTAAAATCAGCTTTTTTTGTAGAATAAATATCACTTCAGTCTTAAAATCACTAAGAAATAATTGACATTTTTTATCGGCTTGATGTATTATCGGACGTTAGTCTCAGTGGCGTAGCTGAGCAGGTATAAATGGAAAATCCCAGGTGTATGGGAAATTCCGGATTTACTTCTTTCTCAAGGTGAATGGTAATACTGAAATAGTCAGGTTTCAGCTAATCAGATGTATCTTGTAGCGAAAGAAGGCAAAGCGAAAGGAGAACTAATCATGAACAAAAAACATTTTTACGCAGCCGTCATTCTTTTATTGTTATTGGCCGCTGGAATCCAACCAGCTCTTGCAATTGACATCCCTACAGATACATCGGTAGGAACCTGGGATGGTCACACGTATAAGCTGACCAAAGATGTTTCCGAAGGTTTAGTTATAGGGCAGAGCAACATGATTCTCGATGGTGACGGGCACACAGTGACCCCAATCTGGCCGGACGAAGGAGTTGACTTTTATCAAAAGAGTGGTATAACCATCATGAATCTGAATGTCACAGGAGGTGGCGCTGGAATTTCACTTCGATCTTCCAACGGTTGCACCGTAACTAACAATACTGTCTCTGAGTGCGACTATGGGATCTGGATCGCCGGTTCCAGCAATAACACAGTGACAGGCAACACCGTTGAGTCGGGGCCGAGCAGTAATGCCGGAATCTGGCTCCAGAGTGACAGCGACGAAAACACCCTGACAAGCAACACCGTGACGGGCGACTCAATCACCGGAGGAATTGGAATCTACATCTATTTATGCATCGACAATACCCTGTCAAGCAACACTGTCTCGAACTACGAGTATGGAATTAAGCTCTCCCATTCTTATAGTAACATTACAGAAGGCAATACCCTGACAACAAACAACATCTCAAACAACTACTGGGGAATCCACCTATATTGTTCCAACTACAATTCGCTGACAGGCAACAACGTCACAGACAACGACGGTGGTATCTGGCTCGACACAAGTTGTTATGAAAACAACTTGACAAATAATACTGTCTTGAGAAATGGGCCTGGAATCTACCTCCGAATTTCAAGCAACAGCAACACCGTGATAGGCAACACTGCCTCGGACAACGACACTGGATTCCTTCTCTCGGATTCCAGCGAAAATACCCTGGAATACAACACTGCCTCGAACAACGAGTATGGAATCAAACTTATTGGTTCCAGCAGCAATATCCTGACAAATAATACTGTCTCGAGTAACACGCTGTATGGAATCTGGCTCGACCCGTCAAACAACAACCAAATCTACAACAATAACTTCATTGCTAACGCGACGCATGCCGAGGTTGCTGCCGGCAGTGGCAATTTGTTCAACCTGGATCCTCCAACAGGCGGCAACTACTGGAGCGGATGGACGGGTCCTGCTCCGTATGTCTTCACAGGTGGTCAGGATGAATACCCCTGGGCTGTTAAAGATGGCTGGTTGGATACGACTCCACCTATTATTAGCTGTCCGGGAAACACTGCGATTGTGGGTCCGGACGGAGTGCCAGTGGACGACGAACGAATCCAGACCTTCTTGAACGGAGCCTCGGCTACCGACAATTGCGATCCGGAACCGATCATTACCAACGACGCTCCGGCTGTCTTCCCGCCCGGTGATACGGTAGTGACCTTTACCGCTACGGATGCATCAGGCAATTCGTCAAGTTGTTCCTCGACGGTGACGGTTGTGGACACGGAAGGGCACCTTCGGATAATACCGTCAATAATCAATCGTGAAGGCAGATTGGAAAAAATATTAGCAGTGATTCGTTTCCCTGAAGGCACTACCGAAGAAGACATTGATATCGACCAGCCACTTATACTGTATCCCGGCGACAGTCTCAACGGCATTGAAGCAATCAATCAACGGATTGTTACATGGTACAGATGGGGAACCTTACGCGTCAGCGTCTTTGCATCCTTTTCCAAGGACGAGGTAACGGCCGGTGTACCGGATGGCCCAGTGGAAATGATGGTTATCGGTCGGTTTGATGATAGTGCGGACGGTGAATACTTCTACGGCTTTGATACAGTCTGGATAATTAGCTGGGACTGGTGACATTAGTGCAAGACGATGGTTATTAAGATTCTGCCGTGAGGTTAACTAAACACTCAAAAAAGGGCTGCAAATTCACCGTTTGCAGCTCTTTTTCTTCTTTTACAGATATATGCGCCCAAACTTAATCCAAATTAGTAGTTAATTCTCTTGGTCGTTTTTGAGCGTTTTGTATATGTCTAATAAGCAAAAGGTAGGTACAATTTAATTGGCCAGACAAAGGGCTGTGAGTCCTAAGCCAATCGGGCTCACGACCTTTTTAAACTCTAAAAGTCCCCATCGTCTTATAAGTAAACTGATTTTAACAAAGCTGGTAGCTGCCCTGCCATTTTCCACGGGTTAATCGCATTTTGCTAATATTGTGCCGATTTCAGGCCGATAAAGATTTAAAGATTTGTTAAGCAGCTTTATGAAACAAAAAACTCGATAAGTTCGGATAGGGAATCCTCGGAGGACAAGGAAAGCATGTTCGGATTATCTAAGTCGAAAAAGAAGTCTATCCCGGCCAAGATACTTGTCATCGACGATGAGCCTGATTTGGTCAGCACAATCCAATGCAGGCTTGAATGGTGCAAATTCGAGGTTGTTACCGCCGGCAATGGAGAAGAAGGATTAGAGAAAGCAGCGAGTGAAAAACCGGACCTTATATTACTGGATATTGACATGCCGGGTATGAACGGCCACGAGGTGCTCAACCGCCTCAGGAATCGCCCGGACTTACGAGGAATACCTGTAATAATGTGCACTGCGCTCTGCGAGGCGGAAGATATAGCCAGGGCTTCATCTTATGGCATCGTGGATTATATTGCTAAACCGTTTGATTTCTCAGAGCTGGTTGAGAAAATTTCCAATTTTTTGGGTAACAAATCGTTGAGCGAACACCGAGCAGGGTGAAAAAGTAAGCGAAGAAGGCAAGGCAGAGCCGCCATCCTGATATCACAAAATATTATACACCAAAGAACCTGTCAGCAGGTTGGTTGTTCTGTCGATATCTGATAATCTGGGCAATCAAACGGCATTGGAGCTCAAGTGAACTACCAGATTAATGGTATGATTATGGAAGATATTCGGAACAAAATTTTACTGATTGAAGATAACAAGATTGACCAGATGGCTTTTGAGCGTTTTGTAAAAGATGAGAAGCTTCCGTATGATTGCACAGTAGCAGCGTCTGTTTCACAAGCTCAAAGTATATTGGCTTGTGAACAGTTTGATGTCATAGTTTCTGATTACTCACTCGGGGATGGGACAGCACTCGATATACTGGATTTGGTAAAGGATGTCCCGATTATAGTTGTGACGGGGGTTGGTGACGAAGAAGTGGCTATCAGGGCCTGGAAGGGAGGTGCTTACGATTATATTACAAAAGACCTCGAACTGAATTATCTTAAATCTATTCCAAAGATAATCGAAAATGCCGTCAATTGCAAGAAAATGAGGGAATCACTTGACAGAAAACAAAAGAACCTGGAGGTAATATTTGATGCGACACCTGTTGGTATGCTGTTGGTCGATGGGAATATGAAAGTCGCCCGCGTCAACAATGCCATCAAGAAGATAGTGAAAAAAGAATATCGACAAATTATTAATCAGCAGATAGGCGATGCTCTGAGTTGTACTAAAAGTACCTGCAATGAGGATGCGGAGGGGTGCGGATATGACCCAGCTTGCACAGATTGTCTGCTTCAAAATACCATAAAAAGTATATTCGATTCTGGACAATCCGTTCGTGGTATAGAAATCCATCTTGCGCTTAAAGTTGACAACAAAGAGATTATGCCCTGGTTCCGTATGGGCGTTGAGCCGGTAATAATAGACGGCTGCAAATACGTAATCGTTACACTTAGTGACATTACTGAGCACAAAAAGGCAGAGTACGAACGCCAGCTGGCGGAAGACAAGTACCGGATGATTTTCGAAAATTCGGCGGTTGCAATCACGATGGTGGATGAGCACGAACGGCTCATTTCATGGAACAGATTTACAGAGGACCTTCTGGGTATGGACAGAGACGACTTATACCTCAAGCCTGTTCGGTCACTTTATCCTGCAGAGGAATGGGAAAGAATAAGAGCTTACCAACTTAGACAAAAAGGAATGCAGCACCACCTGGTGGAAACCAGAATGATTAAGAAAAACGGCAAAATAATCGAGGTGGATATTTCGCTAAGCGTTTTAACAAATGCCGAAGGCAAAACCACAGGTTCGATAGGCATCATCAGGGACATTACCGAGCATAAGAAGGCCCAGGAGAAAATCAAGAAGATGATAGATACGAAATCAGGATTTATATCTATAGTTTCACATGAATTACGTACATCTTTGGCCGCTATCAAGGAAGGCGTCTCTATTGTCTTCGATGGTATGGCCGGCCGGCTTAATAAGGAACAAAAGAAATTCCTGAACATCGCAAAGAGGAACGTCGACAGACTTAGTGTTCTGATTAATGACGTCCTGGATTTCCAGAAACTTGAAACCAACAGTATGAATCTGGATATACAGGATAACGATATAAAGGAAGTCGTCTCGGAAGTTCACGAAACAATGGCTCTTTACGCAAAGAAAAACAAAGTTGAGCTGTTACTTGAGCTTGCTAAGGAGCTGTCCGAAGCAAAATTTGACCGTGCTAAAATTAACCAGGTTTTGACCAACCTGGTGAGTAACGCCATCAAATTCACGCCTGAAAAGGGCCGGATATCTATTAATGTTCATCGCCAGAATGAAGAATTAGTTATAAGTGTCAGCGATACAGGTATTGGCATACCTAAAGAGGCTCTTCCGAAAATATTTGAGTGTTTCTACCGTGTAAACCAACGCGATAAAGAAATTCAGGGTACAGGTTTAGGGCTTGCTATTGTTCACAAAATCGTGGTGATGCACAGCGGCAGAATTGAGGTGGAAAGTGAGGTGGACCAAGGCACTACCTTTACTGTCTTTCTACCACTGGATCTCAAGTCTATGCAAAAGCTCTTACCTGCAAAGGCAGACGAAATTTTAAAATAATTCTATTGCTCATTAGTGCTGGACAGTGGATTGAATTCGCTGCTGGTGACAGAGCGAAATGGAACTACATAGCTCCCTGAAGACCTTATCGAGTGATGGTAAGTCAGGTTTTTGATTGTTTGGCAGGGTGCAGGGTAGGGAGATCTGCTAAAATCATGCCGTTACGCTGCTTTTGTCCAATACCTTCCGAATAATTGTAGCTATCTCCTTCCTGCTGATGGGCTTGGCGATAAACTCTTTTATACCTATGCTCTTAAGCTCCTCAGGACAGACGTTCTCAGGAAATCCGGAACATAGAATTATTGAAATGTCGGGCCTAACCGAGATGAGCTCTCGGGCCAACTGTGTGCCGGTCATATTTGGCATAACCTGGTCAGTGATGACAAGATCGAACCTATCAGGTTCCTCCTGAAATGCTTCCAGAGCATCGGTACTGCTGGTCTTGGCAACCACGTCAAATCCAAGCCGTTCCAGTGTCTGCCTTGTAACATCAACCATCATTTCTTCATCATCCACCAAGAGTATCACCTCCCTCTCCTTAGTAGTTGACTTGGACAATTTAGGCTTCTTAATATCGCCGCTTTCAATCCTGGGAAGAAATATATCAAAGGTAGTGCCTTGGCCTGGAGTACTACTAACAGTGATTGCCCCATTATGGCTTTTAATGATTCCATGAACTACAGAAAGCCCCAGTCCGGTCCCCTCGTTCACCTTTTTTGTGGTGAAGAACGGCTCAAAAATTCTTTCTACAACTTCTTTCTCCATTCCACAGCCGGTGTCACTAATGCTGAGCTTCACGTAGTTGCCCGGCCCCAGATGTTCATCCCCAATTCTGGTCTCCGATTCAAGATTAACATCCTCAAGGCTGACTTCCAGCAGACCGTCTGCACCTTGCATTGCGTGCGCGGCATTTGTACACAGATTTACCAGCACCTGATGAATCTGAGTTGAATCAGCCAGAACCATACTGGAATCCGCGTGAATCTTTCGACTGATCTTGATTGTTGCAGGCAAAGATGACCGAAGCATTCCAAGAACTTCCTTGATAATAGAGCTAATCTTTACCGGCTCTTTTTCCTGTTCCTGCTGGTCCTTTCGGCTGAAGGTTAAGATTTGCTTCACCAGCTTTGCCGCGCGGTTAACGCCGGACAGTATTTGCTCCAGATTATCCCGCACGTCACTTTCCTCCGGGACGTCATCAAGTGACAATTCCAAATAACCCTGCATCGCACCCAGAATATTGTTGAAATCGTGCGCAATACCTCCCGCCAATGTACCAACAGCCTCCATCTTCTGTTTCTGGCTGAGCTGGAGTTCCAGCTCCATCTTTTCCTTTTCAGCCTTCTTACGCTGGGTAATATCAAGGCCGTAGGCATTTACATAACCTGATCCAACTATGGGCTGCAAAGTTATAAAAAACGTATGGCCATTATCGCAGTTCAACTCATATGTCGCACTATTGCCCAAACCGTAAACCTCCTCTATCCTCTTGTACCAAAGCTCGGGCAAAAGCTGACCTTCCTGGATTTGCCATGTCTTGAGCACAGGTGAAGCGGCATCATTCGCATAAAGAATTTTACAATCTTGCGCTATCCTGAGAACAGGATTGGGATCTTCGCTCGGAAATTTAGCCAAATTCTTGATTTCTTCAATTGCTCTCTTACTCTCAGTTATGTCTCGGATTATTCCTTGTACAATCTCTTTCCCATCCACCATCATTGTTGAAACGGCAATAGTAACCGTTCTTGTTTGTCCGCTTGTCGTCAATATCTCTGCTTCAATATTGCTGTTCAGGTCCTTACCGGATTCACCTAATAAACTATGATAATGTTTTGCCTTGTTCGTGGGGTAAAGCGTGGTATGATGCTGCCCTACGATTTCCTTTCTCTTTTTTTCAAAGAGTTCCTCGGCTGCCTTGTTGCAGTTTGTAATAACACCACTCTCGAGGTCTATCCACACAATAGCGTCCTGCGCATTGGCAAATGCCAGTCTGAACTTGTTTTCACTCTCCTGTAACGCCTTATTAGCTTTCCTTTGCTCAGTGATATCAGATGTGATATGAACAGCCCCAACGAGATATCCATCATTGTTTATCAAAGGATCTACCTTAATATTTAGCCATCTTTCACCGATTTGAAAATCTTTTGTCTGACTGCGGCGAGTTTCATACATGCGCACGAGTGGACACCTCTTTACTGGCTCTGATGAACCGTGGAGGAGTTCGCAGCAGCTTCGACCAATGATCTCGTTATACGGTCTCTTCAAAAAGCGTGTCATGGCGCTGTTACATTGGAGTATTTTACCTCCATTCCTATCAACGATACAAACGCCATCGGTAATGGCGTTGAAAGTCTCTTGCCATTCTCGAGCAAAAGCATTAAGCTTCTGCTTTGTCTCTGTGCGTACTTGAAAGCGTTTTCGCATTTTGTGTACAACGAACCAGACAAGTGCAATCACCGGCAAAACGATGCTGGTCGCTATAAAAACCACCCGAACCTTCTGCCCTTGTATGTCACGCCTCTCTTCCAAAGCTCTACGCACATTGCCGATGAACGTTTTCATTCCTTCATTATATGCTTGCCTTTGCTCTTCATACTCCGGGCTTTGGAGTAAAGCCGCAGCGAGGTCATGTTTTCCCTGATGCACCAGATAAAGAGCCTCCTCCTCCATTGTGTCAAGCTTGTCATCGACAAAGACCGTCAAGGCTGCCTCTGCGTTCAAAGCATCCACAGTATCATTTTCAAAAACATGCCAAATCTCCTCGACAGTAGCTTCTATTCGTGGGCCAAATTCTTCGTGCCGACTTGCCCACTTCAGATTTCGGGTGGCCGCGGCCATCTTCGCCGACATAGCGAGCACCTCGTCACGGTATATAGTAGACCCCTCTATTCTGACCAACTGCTCGAGTTGAGTTTTAGTGGTCCTGATATCCGCATATGAGCGCCAAGCTTGCCAAGAAGGTATCGCGAGTATTGTTGCTGTAACCAACAGGAGCAACACACATGTTTTCTTAGTGAATAAGCCAACTTCTCGAGCATGATAACGGGATGCGAGGTTCATTTGTTTGTTTGATTGTCTACGACTGTTCATTTTGCAGTCTTTCGCTCCTGCTGTTGCCAGTAATTATGTTTACGGTTAAATATTTAGCTGAACCATCCAAATCATGCGTGCCCCTGTCTAACAGTACGTTTTCCGTGGCAGTCCCTTTTAGACGCCTTTTAAGCCTGCTTGTAAAAGAGGCTTTTTTATATTAATAGAGTTACACCGATGAATATATCGTGCTAAATAAGGTCATAAGACCGCCGAACAATGCCAGAACTATAAAAATCTTTTCCTACAATCAGATGGGGCAATATAGCGAGCCTTTCGCGCTTTCTTATAGGGCGTACTGCGGCGCTTTCCAGAATCTCCACAGTCTATCGGACCAAGTTCTCGGTTAAAGTCAGAGGCAACTCATGTTGATAAGCTTGGCAGAAAAGGAGAAGGATTAGAGTTTAGTTTTAGTAACGAGAATCCATGTAAATCATTCGAAAGGCCGATAAAATGCTCGAGACTGTCGAGTGTCAGAAGGAGATCGTGACTATCAACTCGAGTGAGACTGTTGCTACAGCGGCGATGAAGATGCGGACTAACAAAGTGGCCTGTCTTATTGTAACTGATGGTCAAAACAAGTTTGCAGGAATCGTTACGGAACGAGACATTGTTAATCGAGCGGTTGCCTCTCTGGTAGACGTTGAGCAAACTACCGTAGGTGAAATCATGACGGCACAAGTGATTTCATGTCAACCTGGTATTGAGACTAGCAAAGCCCGAGAAATCATTGCTACAAATCAAATTCGTCATTTGCCTGTTGTCAAGGATCAAGTCTTGGTGGGAATGCTCTCGATCCGCGACGTTCTGAAGCAGCAGCTGGTTGAAGACCGAGCGGCAGCCGAACAGATCGCAGCGCTATCGAATTGTCTCAAAAGCATAGATATAAATGAAGTCATCAAAATAATCACCCTCGAGGTGCCTAAACTCTTCCAAGCTAAGAAATGTCTGCTTTTTCTTCAGAGAAACAGAAATTCGACCCAAGAACGCCCTTTGTACTGCATTTTGCGTTAAAATCCCCTGACCTTACCTCAGATACCCTTCGGTTTGAGTTTGGCCATTGTAGAACGCTAAAATCTCTCTCAGAGCCGTCCTACAGAAAATCCTGAAGCGGTCCAAGGTTGGCCATTTGAACTCAATAATTCACCGTTTGTTAGGTCGTTCTAATTTGGATTTTCCAGTTTTTATGCTATAGTTTATAAATGAGCTGGTTTCTGCGAACAAGCAATTCCGATAATTCGTTTGATGCTAACTAAATGGATTTGGTCCTAAAGGGGGTAGCTGAAATGGGGATTGAAAAGCTCTCAGAAAACGTTCTTCTTGTTAGTTTACCTAAAGAGCCACAATTAATAAGTGATGAGCTTGTAACTGTTAACGAAATCATAAGCGATGGATGTGCCTGCGACGTAATTATTGATTTTTCCAGAGTCGAACTACTGACTTCTGAGAGCATAAGTAGCCTAATTATATTGGAGGGACTGCTGGATAGTCTCGGACACAAAGTCATTTTGTATACTGTTTCTTCAAGGATCAGACAAATCCTTGAACGAACTGGTATTCAGCCATTATTTGAATTTGCCCATGACCAGTTTACCGCCTTGCAATCTGTACGATACTCCTCTCTATTTTGACTATTAAGCCAGCACACAAAATCTCACACACCGCTCCTCAGCTTTCAATTGAAAGCGCCCCAGAAGCCATTTAAACGATGAACTCTGAAATTCCTTGTATCAGTCCCACCAGCTTATCAAGCCCAGTGCGCGCACTGGACCACTCACGGATGCCCCCGAAAATGGGCCCATTTTCGCGAGTTCACGGCTACAACCGGACTGATATGGAACGACCGTTGTCAAGTCATAATATTCTGTTATTTTTTCACTACTGTCCGGTTATAAGTCAAATAGCATCAACTGGTTACAAAAATCAGTATTGTCAGTTTTGTAACCAGCTTCCATAAGTACCTGTAAAATAGACACTTTCTCGAATAAGGTTACACTCAAAATCTGTAGAATTGTGTAGAGATTCAAATCCAGGTTCAGTTGCTTTCTTATTATTGCTACCAACACATAAACCGAGATTGCAATCCATATCTGTGTCTTCACAGCGTTCTCGGTAGTGCCAAAGAATGCCTTGATACGAAGATGCTGCTTGATCCATTTGAAGAACAGTTCCACCTGCCAGCGGCACCTGTAAAGCTGAGCGATAGTTATCGCCGGCAATGTAAAACAGTTGGTTATAAACACCAGATTCTGTTCTGTTTCTTTGTCCACATAGCGGATCCGCCGAAGTCTTTCGGGATAATCTTTCGATGAATAAAAGCCTGTCAGCACGATTGTCTGATCGCACCGCAAACCGGTCGATTTGTCTATTGGATGAGAATACAATCGACGAAATTGAAAGTTTCCTTTTGCCCGAGTTACAAAGAACGCCAGGCATTGATGGAATATGTAAAGGCGAGCGAAATCGACGTATCCGCGATCCATAATATAAAATGCTCCGGCTTCCGGAATGATGTCGTCGAGGATGTTGACATCGTGAATGAGGGCCTCTGTAATGCGTATAAACGTGGGAATATTGCCGCGTAAGTCCAAAAGTGTATGAAGCTTTATTCCTGCTTTGTGCTTGCGAAACTTTGCCCATGGGAATAGTGACAGGCATAAATCTATTGTTGTCGAATCGAGTGCGTAAACTGTCTGGTCCAATTCTATCCCAAATTCTTCTTTGGCGTAAAGACCTCTGGCAATATGAATCAACACCTGGGCAAAGTCGGCGTAGATACGCCAATCTCTGTTTTCGTTTGCGTCGGCCAAAGTTGACTTTGAAACCCTGCTGCGGATTCCCATGTGATAGAGTTTGGATTGCATCGCACGCAAACATGCTTCTATATCTCGGAGACTTTCGCGATAGGTTAGTTGAGCAAATGCCATACATAGGAACTGATCCATGCATGAAAACTTTTGAACCTTGTAATTTCCTCGATATCGTTTGATACACTTTCTCAAATCTCGTAGCGGGAGAAAATCCATTATTTGCGAAAAGACTGTCCGTCCGGTATTCATCGGCCATTTTCTCAATATTTTCCAAATTGAAATGACCTGAGTCTAAAAGTGATTTCAAATCGATTACAGTCAATTTTTCTTGTAACCTAATGTTATTAAAATCGTTATAATGCTTTCCAAATCAAACAACCGGACAGTAGTGTGATATTATCTAAAAATCAGGCCGGAGCAGTCATTGCTTTTTTCAACCTCCAACTATGGGTGGGACAAGTTCTCACAGAACGCCCCTCAGCTTTCAATTTAATTGGAAAAATTGACACTGTAGTAAATTTACCGGCAAATTCGTGGCGCTATCAGCTTTGCCAGCTTTGGCAAAAGAGCTCACAATTAAGAGAAAACGCATGTTCAGAACCTTGATACTGGGCCATAGTAGAAATAGGTGAGCGGTCTTACCTCCAACTACTTGCTATGTATAGAGTTGTGGAAAACAAAGCCGGTAATCTTACTACAGTCTTATTTTTTTGAAAATTTCTTTTTGACAAAGTAGCACGAATCTGATATTTTTATGCGCAGCAGAGCAAACGTGAACTTTGTATGTGCAAAGTTCGATAATTTATCAACTTTTTTTGGAGGTATTGGTCATGAAAAGGTTTATTGTTTTAGCAGCAGTTTTGACTTTGGCGCTCGGCGCCATCGTAAAAGCCGCCCCCACTATCGCCGAGGTAACACATTCGGAATTTCAGGCCGTAGATGCCAGCGGTGAACACGTGTACAACGCGACCGATAGGGTTATTCTTGAGGGGATTTTGTTGCACAATCCTGCGGACATGTTAGACCCAACGCCGGATGATACTATAATGGAGACTTTTAACATTAGCGGGGAGTGGCAAATGTACTTTCAGGGTGAAGGAGACGACCACGCAGGCACGGCTGTCTGGTTAGGGCAGCTTTATAACAATCTGCCCTGGATCGCGCCTGACGGTGGGTACACAAACGAAGAATTCGTTGCAGAGTTGAGCCGTTTGAACGCTGCCCAGTTTAGTCCCGGAGATAGAATACGAGTAACAGGCTATTATCTGTCGTACAATGGGAAACTAAATATCAACGAGCAGCATAATAAGAATCCCGACCACGATTTTATCATTGAGCTTGTGGAGCGAGGTGTCGGTTTGCCTCGTCCGGAAGTTGTTACGCTGGACGAATTAAAAGACGGTGATGACGAGTTCATTTTTGACCCTAATCGACAAAGTGGCTGTGAGTATTATCAGGCTCGGCTGATAAAAATTGAAGATGTTTATTTCTTGGATGCAAACGACTGGCGTCCGCATGGGGAGTTAGTAATAACCGATGGCACGAAGACGCTCGATGTAAAACTGGGGCGCGGCAACGGTATTTATGCCGGCTCAAATAATCTGACCGAGCCTTTCGATGTCATTGGGATTATGGACCAGGAAAGCCCGTATTTAATCGATGGATATCGATTGTATGTGATGAACTATGACGGAAATGGTTCTGTTTTAGCCAGTCGTGAACACCGTCAGGCAGATAGACCGGGTGATATTAATTTGAACGGCGTAGTTGACTCCGTTGATTTTGCCGAGTTCGTCGAGGACTGGCTCAAGGAAGAAACTGAAGCAGGAAATTTGTAAAAATGGTGGTAAGCTGTGAAGCGAGGCTTTACTCTAATTGAGTTGTTAGTGGTTATTTCAATCGTTGCTTTGTTAATGGGGATTTTGCTTCCTGTAATGGGGCGGGTTCGTCTTCAGGCAAAAGTTGTTGCGGTCAATGCCGAACTGCGTGAGATAGGAATGGCACTTGAGGCCTATTCATTTGATAACAACGATAAATATCCGCCAACTCGCGTGGACTGTATGCTTGGAGGCCATTTCTATCAGCTTCCCGTTGAGCTGGTTGAGAGTGGATACCTTCCTGAGCCAGGCAGCGACACTTTTATGGCTGCCGGCATAGAAGACAGGTTTAACCGAGGATACACATATAAATACAGGTCGGTAGGGAAACTAATTTATAACAGAACCTTCGTTGTTGAAGACGGGGCATATCTCTGGGTTCCAGATGGATTTCCCGACAATGAAAAAGAAGAAGGGGATACGTATGACAACCTGAAAGATTCGCCGGTAAGCTGGGTTCTTTACAGCGAAGGACCTAAATTTGACCTGGACCGTATGAAAGAATCGAAATATCCTGTGCCGAAGCAAACCTGGTATAATCCCGAGACTAATGATGGTGTTATAGTTCGGATGCGTTTGAAGAGCGGGGCACAGATAGGGTCGTTTGAGAAGTAGCAAATGAAGAACAAAGTGTTTAGTTATATATTAGTATTTTCGGTGACGTGTGGCCTGCTTTCGGTAGGGTGTGAAGACAAGCTCGGTGAGGAAACACGTGCAGAGATTGCTGTTACCAATTCGTATTTAGGTTGTGCGGTTCGGGAGCTTTGCGGCGATGATATAGAGATTCTGTGTTTAGCGCCGCCGGGTATGTGTCCGGGGCACTTTGATATTTCGCCGTTACAGGTCAAGCAGCTCTGTAGGTGCAGGATGCTGCTGCTTTTCGATTTTCAAAAGCAGGTTGAGCAGACGCTGTCTCGGATGAAGGAAAAAGGGCTGAATACGTCTTTAGTGAAAGAGACGGGTGGTTTGTGTGTCCCTGAGACTTACCTTGCAGTCTGCCGGGAAGTTAGTGACGCTCTTTCATCCGAATATCCCGAAATGAACGCCCGGTACCAGCAGAGACTGGGGGTCATAGAAAAAGACCTGGAGCATTTGCGGGAGGAGCTTTTAGAAAAAGTACGTCAAGCCGGCATATCAACGGCCAAGGTTCTGGTATCCAATCATCAGGCTGATTTTGTGAGCTGGCTGGGTTTAGAGCCGATAGCGACGTTTGTAGGCAGTGATGTTGAAACGGTCGCCGGCGTTGAACACTGCATCAAAAAGGCAAAAGGGCAAGATGTACGATTTGTCATTGCGAATAAGCAGGAAGGTACGGCGCTTGCGAAGGCGCTGGCTGAGCGACTGGGGGCAAGGACGGTTGTTTTCAGCAACTTTCCGGAGATTAGTGGCAGGGCAGCCGGTTTCAATGCACTACTTCGGGCGAATGTAGAGGAACTACTTCGAGCGAACGTAGAGGATTCGCTTGAGGTGGCAATACAATGATGGGGGGATGTTTAAGTCTTTCTGACGTTGAGGTTCGCTGGAGTGGTCGAACCATACTTACCATTGAGGATGTGCAAATTCGGCAAGGAGAGTTTGTTGGTATCATCGGAACCAACGGGGCGGGTAAGACGACATTGCTGAAGGTCTGCTGTGGTTTGATAAGGCCAAATCGGGGGACGGTCAAGCTTGGTGATTATGATTTGGCTGAGCTTAGCGGCTGGGGAAAGGCGAATTTGCGAAAGCATATCGGCTATATTCCGCAGGCGGCTGAGTACAATGCTGAGCTTCCTTTTACCCTTCGTGAGCTGGTGGCGATGGGCCGAACGAGTATCAAGGCCTTACTTCGCCGGTTGAACAAAGAGGATTATGAGATTGTTGATAACTGGATTGATAGACTGGGTTTGTCACAGCGGCGGTCTCAAACGTTCAGAAGTCTTTCCGGCGGTGAGCAGCAAAAGGCTCTTATAGCGCGGGCGATGGCGCAGGACCCTGAGATACTTATGCTTGATGAGCCTTGCGCGAATCTTGATTTCAACTGGAAATATCAGATTACGGAGATTATCGAGCAGTTGCATCGTGAAACCCAAATCACTGTCGTGGTGGTTTCGCACGAGACGAGTGTGTTGCCTGCGGGCTGCCAGAGGGCTGTTCTTTTGCACGAAGGGAACATTCTGGCCGATGGCGATATCGAGGATGTCCTTGAGTCCGAGGTGCTTGAGAGGGCCTATCAGTGTCGGATTGAGACGCTGAAGCTCGCAGGCCGAAGGTACACCGTCAATAAGAACGCAACGTGAGGTTGTTGGTTTATGGATTCGTTCTTTTACCTTGTGATGTTTGCCGGTGCCATTGTTGGTGCGAGTACCGGGCTGTTGGGAGTATATATTGTTGGAATGCGGATGCCTTTTATCGGGATTTGCATATCCCATTCGGCGATGGCAGGGACTATTTATTCGATACTATTAGGTGTTAATCCGGTCTTGGGGCCTGTAGTTTTTTCGGCGATAAGCTCGATGAGTCTTGGCTTGGTCAGGCCCGGGAGGTCGAGATTGGATGCCAACGTGGCACTGGCGATATTTTTCAACTTGATGCTCGGACTTACATTTTTAGGGATAGGGCTGATGCACGGCAGCCGGTCCGAGGTGCTCGGGCTGCTTTGGGGCAGTTTGCTTTTTGTGAGGAAGAGCAGCGTGTTGATTATTACGATTTCCGGTTTGGTTTTTGTGGTCTTTGCCGTTTTATTTAATAAAGAACTGAAAGTGCTTCTGTTCAGTCGAACTATTGCCTCTGCGACGGGGGTGCATGAGAGCTTTGTTTACTGTCTTTTCTTAGCTCTGTGCGGTCTGGTATTAGCGGTCAATCTTCCCCTTGTTGGCGGGCTGATGATATTCAGTTTGATTACGTGCCCTGCTGCGGCGGCGTATCAAATATGTACGGGGCACAGGTCGGTCGTTTTTGCGGCGACTATTTTCGGGATGGGCAGTGCAGTGGTTGGTTTTTTGGTTTCGTACTATCTTGACCTGCCGACCGGGGCTTGCATTGTAATTGTCAGTGCGATTATTTTTGCCGTTTCGGCCTCGTACAGAGCTTTAATGCGCAAACGTGACTGACCGATTTTTGCTGTCATTCCTTCGTTCTACTCAAGGACAGAGCTGCGCCTCAGAATGACAAGCTGTCTTATTTACAATCAAAACGGTCAGTTTGAGTTATTTCATTTAACCGTATTGAGTGAGTAAGTTTGGCGAAACTGCTGAAAAGTGCGGTGATGACCAAGAAGGCTCCCAGGAATAAGGCAATGGCTGGCCCAATGGAAATATCAAAGAAATATGAAAATAGCAGGCCCGCCAAAGAGGCCGCTGTGGCTGCTGCCCGGATGCGCAGTAAACATACTTTCTGGGATTTATCTTCACCTTCTATTATGACCGACATCTAACAAATTTTTTTGAGCCCGGCCTAAAAATGTAGTTTTTTTCAAGTTCACTGCTTGTATAATATAATAACGTGTACTTTACTGAGTTTTATCGGATTTACGGTGTAATTTCAAAAGCGATGTAATTAATCAGAAAGTCATGTTTACTCTTCTGAAAAAATGGTTCAATGCTTCCCTTTGCATGCGAGTAATTGTCGCTTTATTGTATGGGCTTGTTAACTTCACCGTACATCTAAATCATACGTGCTACTCAGCCAAGGAAGAGCCGTATGGTTGCCACTCAGCACACCCAAGTTGCCAATTCACCGACGGGGGTTGCGCCAGAACACGACTTAATATTAAGCTCAATCACGAAAGCTCCAACAGCACAGTTTTATCTTACAGTAAGTATTGTTTAGCGTGTATATACTCGCTTACCTCAAAGTTGTTTAAATTAAATTCAGCAACTTCTCTGGTCTCAGTTGAGGCTGTTGTAAAAGTTCGATTTATATACCATTTGAGTTTCACAAAGCAATTCGAGTGGTTTTCTTCAGCTCCACTAAGAGCACCCCCAATTGTCACCTCCTAAGGTGATTGCGGAGTGACAATACTCCGCTCTACATCCCAATCTACCGGAAAAGTCCATACTTGATAATAGCAAATAGTAGCATTGTGCTGCTTATTTTCTGGTCTTAACCAAAAGGCTTAATTTCAAAAAGGACGTTGTAAGGAGATTAGAAATGCCAAGAATATTCATTATTCTAATGCTCTCCGTTCTGATGTTATATGCTAAAGTTACAACTGCTCAAGATAAGGAACCTGATATTGAACAACTAAATGCCAAGATTTTAGAACTCCAGCAGCAGATTAGTGAAATGCAGAAAAAGCATAATGATGAAATCAATGTTTTAAGACAACAGATAAATGAACTTGCTGCTGAAGCCGGTAAGCAAAGAGCCAAGGATGAACTTACTGCTTTGCGAGAATTAGCAAAGGCCAAAGCAGCAGAGGAAGCTATCGCTGAAGAGAAGTTTGAAGAAACAACTTTTGAATCCGGCGGTCTCGGCTTACAGGCCTTGAATCCGGAAATCAGTGTTACCGGCGATGTCCTCTTCTCTTCAAGAGAAGATACGACAAGTGACAAGAGCAGCGATTTTGACTTTCGAACTTTGGGTATCCATATCGAGTCATGGTTGGATCCATACACCCGATTTAAGGCAGCGATACCGGTAACCGAGAGTGGAACTGAGCTTGGTGAGGGATACATGACTTTGTACGATATTGCCGACGATCTCAATTTGACACTCGGCAAGTTCCGTCAGCAATTCGGTGTCGTAAACCGCTGGCACAAGCATGGTTTGGACCAGGTTGATTTCCCTCTGGCTCTTCGCCAGATTTTTGGCAGCGGAGGTCTTAATCAGAGCGGCTTGTCATTGGATTGGCTAATGCCCCCTGCGGGTGATGCATCGCAGCAGTTAACGTTCCAGCTTACGGACGGCTCGAATAGTCGTTTATTTGGTGATAACGCCCGTAATAGGCCCAGCCTTCTTGCACACTACAAGAACTACCGGGATCTGTCAAAAGATACTTACTTGGAATGTGGCTTAACCGGCCTCGTAGGCTGGAACGACGAATGGGATATACAGGACGACCCCGTACAAAACAGCAGTGAAATGACAACTGTGCTTGGCGCAGATTTGTCGGTCCTGTGGGAGCCGGCCGAAAAAATGCGTTACCGAAACGTAGAATGGCGAAGCGAAGCATATTGGTTAAACAAAGAGCTTTTGGCACCGGACGGCTCAGGTTCCGACACTATCAGAGCCTGGGGTATATACAGCTATCTACAAACTAAAATCTCACGTACAACCGATATTGGCATCAGGGGTGATTTCTATGTGCCCGATACCAAAAGTTACGCTAATCTCACCGGTCCGCTCTCGCTTTCGCCATTGGCTGTGACAAGTGATAATCCATATCTGTGGCAAATCAGTCCATATATTACCTGGTGGCAAAGTCCATTTGTGAAGTTTCGAGCAGAGTATGATTATAGTAACGGGAAAGGAATAGAGAATCCTGAACATGTCATTTGGCTTCAGGTAATATTCTCAGCCGGGCCGCACAAGCATGAGCGTTATTGATAGAAGGGAGTAAGGTTACTATGAAAAAGATATTGGTCATAATCGCACTCGTTTCGGTTTTTCCAATTACGGGCGTATATGCCAAATCGCATCTGAATGTCGTAACAACATTGCCCGATTATGCATATTTTGCAAAGCTTATTGGTGGTGATCGTATATCTATAAAATCTATCGTCAGAGGCGACCAGGATGCACATTTTATTCGCCCTAAGCCTTCATTTGCTACTGCGCTGCGAAACGCGGACGTTTTGGTCGCTACAGGACTGGACTTGGAGCTTTGGGTGCAAACCGTGATAGACAATTCCGGCAATGGAAAGATTCGAAGCGGTCAGGCAGGCTATGTATCTGCATCTGCTGAAATGAACCTTCTGGAAAAACCAAAGACCTTATCGAGAGCCGAAGGGGGTGTTCATATTTACGGCAACCCACATGTTACATGCAGTCCTATCCAGATGAAGGTAGCTGCTCGCAATATAGCCACCGGATTGATTAAGAATGACCCGGAGGGCAAGGAAATATATTTGCAAAATCTAAAAAAATTACATCGACGGATTGATGTGCGGTTGTTTGGCTCCAAACTTGTGGACATGCTTGGCAGTGATATATTATGCAATCTTGCCGAGCAGGATAAGCTAATACCTTTTCTCCAAGAGCAAAAATTTGAAGGAAGGCCGCTAATTGAATATTTAGATGGCTGGATGAAAACGATGCTCCCGCTTCGTGGCACACCGCTCGTTACTTATCACAAGAACTGGATTTACTTTATCAGACTCTTCGGGCTGGAAGAAGCAGGTACGGTTGAGCCCAAGCCTGGCATACCGCCTTCTCCCAAGCATGTAGCTAATTTAATTAACCTGATGCGAGAAAGAAATATCGGCATCATTCTGGCTGCAAACTATTTCGATGAGCAGAAGATAAGAACAGTAGCAGCAAGAACAAATGCAGAGCCTGTTATTGTCCCCATCTACGTTGGTGGCGCTGCTGGTGTAGATGATTATTTCGAGCTTGTTGACTATTGGATTAACGGGATTTTAAGAGCAGCGGAAAAGAAAGGTCTTCCAAGCAAGCACTAATTTAGGAAATGATGTTATGGTATCAGAAACAGTAAGATTCTTTTCGGTTCAAATAGCTTTACTGGCTGTCGTATTGATTTTACATACCTACATAGGGCTTCATATAATCAGACGCACCCTGATTTTTTCTGATCTGGTCTTGGATCAATTGGCAGCCTTTGGTGCTCTTGCAGGGATAGGTCTTGGAATAGAATTCGGCACAGCTCAATCTTACTTGTCCTCGATGATAGCTGTGCTTTTCGGCGCACTATTGCTGGCCCTGATAAAACCAAAAACCCGGGCTATACCAAGAGAAGCTGTGATCGGCATCATGTATGCACTTGCATTAGTTGCTTCGCTTTTATTAGCCGATAAGCTCCGCGGAGGCGAGGCTTACGTAACAAAAACGCTTGCAGGTTCTATGCTGTGGGTAACCTGGCCCCTCGTTTGCGTAACAACACTTGTATATATAATCTTATTAGCGTTCCATTGTAAGTTTCGCCACAAATTCATAGATCTGGCAGAAAATCCTTCCTGCATCAAGAATGAGAGACTCTGGGATTTTTTGCTTTTCACAACCCAGGGCATTATCACAGTTTTAATAGTTCCCATCGCAGGTGTTCTCTTAGCTTATGCATTTTTGATGATTCCGGCAGCTATCGCAGCTATGTTTACAAGGAGATGGGCTGGGGCTGTAATAATAGGATGGTCTGCTGGTTTTATAGCATGTGTGATTGGCCTTTGTTCATCATATTTCTTTGACCTGCCCTACGGTCCAAGTCTCGTCCTTTGCTTAGGCTTTTTCTTCGCTGTTGCCATAGTTATTCGGTGTCTGTTTTCTCGTAATAGATTATTTGATATGAAAGGATAGGTAAAGTTGTCAATGATTCAAATTCTTGGCCTGCCATTTCTTATATGTATCCTGATGAGCTCTATTCTTGGTTATTTGGGGATACATGTGCTTAAAAGGGAAGTCATCTTCATAGATATTGCCCTGGCTCAAGTTGCGGCAGTCGGCTCTATTATTGCTCATCTTGCGTTCGAAGTACATGGGGATTCTCTGCTCGCGTATGTATGCTCCTTCGGCTGTGTTTTGATTACAGCCATATTTTATGCTGTGATACGAAGCAAAATTTTTCAGATCTCGCTTGAAGCAATCATCGGTATTTCCTATGCCATTGCCGCAGCAGCAGCTCTTTTCCTGGTCGGCATCGCACCCGGTGGTCATATACATGTTCAGAACATACTTTCCGGCAGTCTTCTCTGGACAAGCTGGAGGGACGTAGCAGTGATTCTGCTCACTTTTTCAGCAGTAGGATTTTGCTTCTATCTTATCCGAAAGCCGTTGACCAACGCCTCGAATGGTTATCAGCAGGCTCTTGATAAGCGTATTAAGACAATATTTTGGGATTTTATTTTTTATTTGCTGCTTGGTATTGTAATAACGCTATCCGTTCAAACTGGTGGCGTTGTCGTGGTATTTGCCTATCTTATAATACCTGCCACAATATCGGTGATTATTTCTTCGCGTTTGGCCGTGCAGTTGATAATCATATGGGCTGTAGCAACAATGGCGTCGATAACAGGCCTGCTGTTTTCGTATTATCTTGATTTTTCAATTGGACCTTCTATTGCTTTGTTCCTCGGTGGCGAATTGATACTCATCGCAATTATTGCACGATTTGTCGGAGATATTCGCTATTGCTTTTGGAGAAATATTATGAAATATCGAAAAGTCCCTAATCTTTGCTTGGTGACAGTAGCATTTGTGTTTTTGATATGGCAAACGACGACCCACTTAATTGCTTCGGCATCTGCTGATGAAAACCGAGCCGCCAGGCCAGTCGCGTCTCTTGGATCTATCGATAACAGCACGACGGAGGTTCCCGGAGAGCCTAACACATTGCACTTAACTAAACCAAAAGACCGAGCGGAAGCAGTTCGTGCCATAGCTTCCCACCTTGGCTTGGGAAAAGGATCGGTTATTGCCGACATCGGGGCAGGGAGAGGCCGAGACACATGGGTCTTTGCGAAGATTGTCGGAGAAACAGGATTGGTTTTCGCCGAGGAGATCGTAGAAGAAAAGGTAGAGTCGTTAAAGACAGAGGCCAATAAAAGAGAGCTTAGTCAAGTTCGCGTTGTGCTGGGCCGCACAGATGACCCCTGTTTACCCTCAAATTCCGTTGACCTTATCTATCTAAATCACGTTTATCATCATCTTGCAAAGCCTCGAGAAATGTTGCGAGGGATCTGGCGTGCACTGAGGCCAGGTGGCCATCTTGTGGTGGTCGATCAACAACGTGGGTCGCTACGTGACTGGGTTCCTCGGGAGCTCCGCGAGAAGAAGCATTTCTGGATAGCCGAAACAACGGTGGTTAGAGAGGCAAGGGAAGAGGGATTTGCTTTCATGGGCTGTGCTGAACAGTGCTGGCATACAAAGGATGACTTTGTTCTCAACTTTCAGCGTCCAAAAGAGCTGGAAAATCCAGGCAATGACCCTGACACTTTTCTTCCCATTCCACTGGAAAAGTGTTCCCACCTCTTCCTTCCCCTTTCTCGCCATTATAAGTATCCTGTTTTTGTCGCGCTGGGACAGGCACGTGAACTGATGGTTCCAATCCTTAAAAACTCTTCTGGCGAAGTGCTGGAGATCGTATTAGAGGAGTGGGCTACACAAAAAGAAGAGAGACCGCCGCTTCCCTTTGGTGTTTCCCTTCCTTCGGTCCTCACGGAGAATGGTAATCCCAATTTGACAACTGAGTTGATAGATGTGGTTTTCTTCATAGACAGCTATCACCTGCTTTTCCACGGAAAAACTCTGCTAACTAAGATTTATGAAAAGCTCTCACCAACCGGCTGCATATATGTTCTTGACCGCAAAGCTCAGAAGCCGCTATCTCGGCGCCAGGCAAGCCATCACAGGAAGATACAACCGGAGACAGTAAAGCAAGAGATGGCCGAAGCGGGCTTCTTTCTTTGGTTTCGCGGTCCCCGACCGGCTCGCGACCGCTTTCTTTTTGTCTTTGGCAAAATACGACCGGAAGAGGTTCCAATTGAAGAAGACCCTTTTGTTGTTGGCCCGGTGATACCCGAAGCCCCTGGTCGATGGCTCAAAAGAAACTACTGGCGCCTTCGAGGACTTAAGACAGCGGATGGAAGATATGTTCTTTTGAAGGCGTCTAGGAAGAAAGGAACTGTTGAGAAAGTCCATAGTAGTTCGTCAGGTAAAGAGATGTGGAAAATCCCGGAAGAGAAACTTGTTCTATATTTCGAAAAAAAGGACGAAAAATATTTGTTGACCGATTATCGATAATTGTTGTACTGTAGTAACACTTAGAGATGGTCAGATTTTATGCTTTGGTCAAAGAGTTCTTGTTTCCCGTCGAGGTGGAGCGGAAAAGTATTCTTATTGTTATGTACCACCGATACTCGGAGTATTTTCTTATACCAAAGTTTCGAGAGTAGATTAGATTGATGGAAGAACTGTTACGGCGATTTTACTTGCTTGCCCTGATACTGCTCTTTTGCGTAGCAGGCTGCTTAAACGATAAAGCCTTGTCGTTACGTCCGGACGAAAAATATACCGAGCAAAATGCACTTGGTATGATAAGAACCAGCCGTAAGACATTAGCGCCTGTATATGCTCCTTTGGCTGAGCAGATTGTTTCAGATTTCGACTTGGGCGAAAAAGAAGGTATCGGGATTGACTTAGGAAGCGGTCCCGGCACGCTCATTATCGAATTATGCAAGCGTACACGAATGTACTGGGTCAATGCCGACATCAATCCACATTACTTTGCAAATTTCTACAGGCAAGCGGAAGAACACGGCGTTGGGTACCGGGTGAGTGCCCTCTTCGCCGATGCCCATAATCTTCCTTTTCGTGATAATTATGCAGATATAATCGTTTCCAGGGGATCTTACCACTTATGGGAAGATAAGGTGCGAGCGTTCGGCGAGATATATCGCGTGCTCAAACCTGGCGCGGCGGCTTGCATTGGACGGGGCTTCTCGAGAAACCTGCCTGTCGAAACGGCAAAAAAAATACGCGCGAAACAGGGTAAAAAAATGCACTATGATGTGGAAAAAAAAACTAATGAACTGTATAATATCATGAATAAGCTGGGAATCAAAGACTACTGCATTGACAGACCGAAACCACCCGGCAGTGAAAATGTCAACTATGGGATTTGGGTCGTATTCCATAAACCTGAAGCAAACGTACACAGAAAAGGAGAAGGATAACATAATGAGTAGAATGCAAAATCAAAATCGGTTGAAAGTGGGCTTTACCTTAATCGAGCTATTAGTGGTCATTGCTATTATCGCCCTATTGATGGGGATACTGGTACCCGTTTTGCATAAGGTCCGATTTAGAGCCAATGAAACATCTTGTCTCAGCAACCTTCGACAGATAAATGTTGCTCTGATTATGTATGCCAACGACGACAGAAATAATCGTTATCCTCTGGAGGCGACCGAACATAATCCTCACCACAAGTTGCTGGCAAAGCTCAACGCATATAAAGATGACAGCTTAATAAAAGCTTTCTATTGTCCACAAGCCAAATTCTTAGAACAGTTTGCGAACGATCCAGATGGGGGCGTGCCTCCTGGGGGGGTGGACTCTGTGATTGACACGCCACAAAACCGCATTGTTGGCAATATTACATATATTTACTGGAGTTACCGCGCCAACAAACAGGAGTTAGATGGAGGTACCTGGCGTGATCCCACCTACTTCCTGCCGCGGCAATTAACATTGCATGGTATGGAGGCTCATCGTGATTGGCTTGGCCAAACAAGTAAGAGTGCAATCCAGGATGAGCGATATCGTCAGTGCACTAATGCGAGTCCCGCGGAGATTTGGGTGGTATGCGACTTTTTCCGCAAACAGGGTATCTTCCCGCATGGCCGCAAGCCGGGACAAACAGAAGGCGGTGTTAATGTGAGCTTCCTGGATGGTCATGTCGATCGAGTCTACAAAAGACCAAGGGACAGATATCGCTGAATAAGAAAGACTTATGTCGAACTCACTGTCGGTCGAAAGTTTTTTCTCTGTTCTGAACAGGGACAGAGAGAAAGCCCACATCAAAATTATCGTCATACAAAGAGCCATCTGGGATCTACCTTTCAACTTTCCCTTCATTCGCCACATTTTCTTATCGCAAGACGAGATAGCCATTATCCACTCGACGATTTGGTAAGTAGCGTTTGTGTCTAATCCCTGATCTGCACGAATCAAATTCAACCTTGGTTTTTGGGACCGAACAGTGTATATTCAAAGCTGACAATAATAGTTTGATAATTATAGTTTATTTAGAGGTTGTAAAATGGATTGAAGAGAATTTATATTTTCAGGTGTGGCCACCGGCACGGTTATTACGCTTGGAGTTCAAAGGGCATTTGCCCAGGGAAGTAAGTCCAACCGGCCAAAGTTCCGAATGAAATATGCGCCGCACTTTGGGATGTTTAAAAATAGTGCTGGTGATGACCCAATTGATTCAGTTGAAGTTTATGGACAACTGTATTGAAAACCTCAAAGTATGCGCCGATGTATGCGAACCGGCAGGGCTAATCTTAGTCTTGGAGCCCCTAAACTGGTGGGCAAACCATCCCTGTCTATTTATGACGAAAATCCCCCCAGGTTCCAAGGTAAGCCTGATATCGCTTTCTCTGTTAGCCGGGACTCTCTGCAAGTGTTTAAAGAAAAAATTGAAGGACTTGTCCCTTGTTTAGGGAGCCACCATAATACACTACGAGGCCCATACAAGTGACTATGGAAAAGGGGCACCCGTGAAAAGAAAAAGAATTCTTCCACCAACTTATTTATTTGTGTCCATTTTGGTTATGGTAGCCCTACACTTCCTATTTCCAGTTTCGAAAATCATACCTTTTCCTTGGAATCTGTTGGGAGCCATCCCTTTTGCATTAGGTCTCGTGGCGAACCTCATTGCTGACAGAGTATTCAAAAAGCACAAAACGATAGTCAAACCATTTGAAGTATCAACGGTCTTGATCATCTGTGGAATTTTCCGAATTACTAGAAATCCGATGTACTTAGGGTTCGTGCTGATTCTCATCGGCATTTCAATATTCATGGGATCTCTGACACCATATGTGGTTATCCCTGTTTTTGCAGTATTGATGGATGTAGTCTTCATAAGAGGTGAACAAAAAATGCTTGAAGAGACTTTCGGCGAGAGATGGCTGGACTATAAGCAAAAAGTCAGGCGATGGATATAGAGTTGGTTCCCTTGAGATATTGAGTGTTATGCAACTCAACCATGAATAGTCGCTGCCTTTTGACCTGGCATCATTCTATTCGCGTCGACGAGACGATGAGTTCATTGTCTTCCCGCTAATACATTTAATAACAGGCGAATCGCCGACTATTGTTCTTGCCTGATTACAATATTTCTCGATAAAAAAGTTGACCTTTGGTGGCTCAATAGATACGCTTGTGAAAGCAGGTAAAAGTGAAACGGACGAAAGAGATGCTGACCCAACAAACTGTAGCAGAACCTAATCATGAACATCTTGAAAAGAAAGGAGGCAGACATGAGAAGCATAGAGAAAACACTAACCGTCACGGATGTAGCAACCATTATTAACGGGCCAACCAGAACATGTGAGCAAAATCCACAGATCACTCGTAGGCAATTCTTGAGAGCAGGTACGATTATTGGTCTAACTGTGACGACTACCGGTTGCTCCTTGGGGCACAATGCGGCTCTTACTCGGGGCCGGATAGAGCAAGCTCAGGCTCTAAACATGCGTCTTGGCGCGAGTGACCTTGTCGTGCAACCTGTGCTCATGTACAACATTTCCCACCGCCAGGAGCGCAGGAGTTGGCGACCCTGGGGTGGTGTGCAGACCGAGGAGGCTGTGAAAAAGGAGGCGGCCCGTGTCAGTCGGGAGTTGAATCAGCTTTGCAGCTCGGCCGACTTCGGTGCACGGGCACTACCGCTTGCCAAAGTAGCCAACAAGCAGCAAGTTGGTGACCTTAAAGATGTCGAAGCCGACGTCCTGCTTGTGTACGCAGCCGGTGGCGGCACAGACACGCTCAACGAACTCGCTGCTCTGAACAAGTCGCTGATCATTTTCGTTAGGAAACATTCAAGACCTTATTACCTATGGGACGAGATTGTCCACTCTAGCGCATGTTTGTAAGTTGGAGGGTGGTTGTTGAGGTCAAATCTGCATTCTTGACCTAATAAAGCGGGGTTTTGGGTTCAAACGCTTCTACTGTAATGACAATATTTCCTTTATTATTTCATTATATGCTTGACAGAGCCTATTTATTGGTCATAATTGCGTTGATGTTAGTGGTGACAAGTATAATCCTATTTCGGAGTATGAAAATTTATGTTTCCTCGAGTAAACACAGTCAAGCAAGGCGGTAAAACCTACCATTATCTCCAGATATTGGAATCCTTTCGCCAACAGGGACGAGTTCAACAACGGCTGGTCGCTAACTTGGGGCGAGTTGACCTTCTTGGTGACAAGCTGGATCGGCTGGTTAGCTCGCTTCGCAAGTTCTGTCAGAAAAACTTTGTAGTCCCCGAAGAGATCGATTGCAAAGACGCCCTGGCCTGGGGGCCGGTGCTATTGGCCCGACACTTATGGGAGCAGATGGATCTTTCTGAAATTCTCAAGAAGCATTGTCAATCACACAAACAGAAGTTTGAAGTGGCAGAGACAGCGTTTGTGTTAATAACAAATCGCTTGTGCGAGGCTAGAGAAAAAGAAAAAACTTTTCGAACGAACTGTGGGTATTGTCTATAGGAAGATCTTTGGTGGTAAGACCCCATAAAAAACAAGCATTGCTTTGCTTGAGGGTCTGCTTGTTGGTGTGTCGTTCAATCTTGACTATTTGGAAGTGCGACCATCCAGCTCCGTGAGAGTGTTTTACCATAAACTTCAAGAACATGAGGAGTTCTCTGAGCAGAAGTTGAGTGAAGGGCTTTGTCTTGGCACGCAGTTCAAGTGGAAAAATTTTCTTCGAATTTGTGTGAGGTTCCTGACCATAAACGAATCGGTACTTATTTGCTGTGAAGACCATCGGCGTACAACCCGGTCGAATACAAAGCCGGCCTTCAAAACGCTTTGAGATCATGCCGCCTCCTCTATCATCATTTTATCCAGCTTGGCTTCCGCGGACTTCGCCCAGCCCTGCCACTTCGGGATCCCAATTGCCTTGCCTTCGATATAGACATCATGCGGCGTCATCGGATCGCCGTCTTGCAGCGGTATCAGTGCCCAGTGCGGCCGAATCGTGTTATAACGCAGGCGAAATTCTTCCAGGCACACTCTGGCGTGAGCCGGGTTATCGTAGAGACGCCAGTAAACCTCTTCTTCCTTCAGCGTTCGGTGAAATCGCTCCAGCAAGCCAAGCTGAGTCGGTGTACGATATTGGATACACACGTGTGAATACAAGTCTTCGATATGCTTATAGAACCGTTTAGCAATAAAAGTTGGACCGTTATCGGTGAGAAGAAAAGGGGGCTTCTCCAACGGCCCACAAAGCCTTTCTGCCTCACGGCGAGCTATATCCAATACGCCGATAGCTTCCAACGCACAATAGCTGTTCGTCAAAGAGCAGGCCAGTAAGTACCGTGAGTAGTAGTCTATCACCGTTATCGCATACCACCAGCCGTAACCAGGTATGTGAACATAAGTTATATCCATCTGCCAAAGCTCATTAGGACCTTTGGGTAATAGCTCATATAGCTTGGCTGTCTGGTATATCTCGGCCATAGGACAGCGGCGTCTATGTAAAAGCCCGTACTCATCCATTACCCGGTAAGCATGGCGATTCTTGACCTTGTAACCGGCGCGACGACAGATAACAGCGAGCTTCTTGTAGCCATACCATGGATACAACTCAGCAGTGTGAATCACTACTTGAACGATGTGCTCCGGAATCGGTTTGGCGGCAGGACCCGGGCATTTGCGTTCTGATGCCGGTATTGACTTGTGATACCAACTCGAATGAGCGATGTTCAACGCATCCGATACACTTGTGATTCGCACAATAGAATCCTGATTGACCATCTGCTTGAGTTCCTCTCGAAACTGCCCGGTTAATACGATTCGTCCGCCGTTTTTTTTAGAATACGATTGGCGATAGTCAGTTCACCAATCACCTTGTCTCGTTCGCCCAATTCCTTCTTTAGCTCGGCGATTCTCCGGTCGCGAGGATCAGCTTTGCCTTTTCCATTTGCCAGGGCCGCTTCGCCGCTGGCCATAAAGTCATCACGCCAGCGATATAACGTGTTCTCTGAAATTCCATACCGCCGTGCCAGCACAACTGCCGGCTCTTCACGGCGTATTAACAATAACACAACTTTACGGCGTTCCGATACACTCAATTTTGATTTTGCTCCCATCTTTCAGTCCCTTTCGATTTTTGTAAATCTAACAGCTTAACCAAAAGGAACCTCTCACTCACGAAAATTCCCAACAACCCCGTTCTATACAATGCCAGAAAATATTGAATTAATCATTCTTACATATCAAATCAATCTCTATTTATCCCATAAGAAGCAGCTCTATCAGCAACAGTACAATACATTGATTATACATATAATTTTTCGTTACAGTCTTCCAGGCTAAGCTTGAATTTAACAGGATCATAGGATAGTATTTGAATTGAAAGAGTTATTCCTGGCTGCCTATGAGAAATTGAAAAATGGATCACTTCAAAATAAGTCGGCGTAGATTTGTGGGAAATACTACTCTCGGAATAGCAGGGATTTTAGGTTTTCCCTACATCGTCCCATCTTCTGCGTTTGGCAGCAATGACGCAGTCCTACCAAGCAATCGTATAACACTGGGTCTTATTGGAACAGGTAACATCAATACACACCATCGAGAAACCTTTCTGGCTGAGAAAGACACCCGAATTGTAGCTGTATGTGACCCTATAGAGGCAAGACGCAAGGCCTATCGGAACCGCATCAATCAGGTTTATGGTGGTAGTGTGTGCACCGATTACCGCGACTACCGTGAGCTGCTGAATCGTCAGGATATTGACGCTCTTTGTATTGGTACACCAGATCATTGGCATGCAGTGCAGGCTATTGCCGCCATGAAGGTTGGTAAAGATGTCTATCTGGAGAAACCCCTCACCCTTACAGTAGCGGAGGGACGATGTGTTGTCGAAGCCGCTAGAGCATATGGTCGGCTTCTTCAGACTGGCCTGCAGCGTCGATCCCATGGAGCTTACCGTCATACCTGTGAGCTAGTTCGTAACGGCCGAATCGGACAGCTGACCCGCGTGGAGGTCGGCATCATTGGAATTAACAAAGGCGTAGAGGTAGGGCAGAACTTCCCAATAACGCCGGTGCCATCCGGTTTCGACTACGATCTGTGGTTGGGACCGGCCCCGATTAGTCCTTTCAGCCCCCAGCGCGTCGCCCGTGGGAATGAAGTATGCTACTGGTATTACATCTCCGATTACACTACAGGCTTTATTAGTGGTAACGGAGTGCACTTCGTGGACATAGCACAATGGGGTATCGGCGATGAGGTCAAACCATTGGATGTGCTTACCTTATCAGCCGACATACCCGCTGACGGCTTAGTCGATGATGCTATAACCTGGCGGTCGGAGGTGATCTACGAAAATGGAGTGCGAATGAGTTACAGCAGCGAGGGCAACCCGCATCCCGACGGCATTCGTTTCATAGGTACGGAGGGCTGGATTCACGTGACTGGCGGTGGGACTTTAAGTGCAAGCCGCATGGAGGTACTGAAGTCTGTGATAGGCCCCGATGAGATCCACTTGTATGTTAGTCCGGGGCATCATCGCAACTTTCTGGATTGTATAAAGACACGCCAGCCTGCAGCAGCCTCTTCCAAGGTTGGCCATCGTACTACAACGACATGTAATCTTGTGGAGATTTCTGCTCGTCTGGGTCGTAGAGTGAGATGGGATTCCAGAGTGGAACGCTTCACCGGCGACGAAATGGCTAACCGTTTACTTTCGCGATCCATGCGGGCACCATGGAGAGTGTAAAATGGGCAGTATGATAACACTGCTTATAGTGTACATGTGAATTGATGCATAATAGCCGACTGTGTTTTGTCAGATAAAGAGGTAAAACATGCTTATGTTTGAAGGTCGATTGTGAAAACAGCACAAGTTATTCTTGGTCTGCTCTTAGTCTGCTCATCCACGTACGCTGCGAAACAGAGCCACATCGTGATCGAGAACGCGCACGTACGATACTCAATATCTGCAGAAGGAAAAAACCTTGGATTTGTTGACCTCGCTTCCGGAATTAATTACTTGGACCGAAACACGTCCTCATACTGTGCACTAGTACGACATAATGGAAAGGAGTATACTGCAAGTTATGCTTCCTTAGCAAATGGCCATCTTGTCATCCGGTTCAATCAAATAGGTGTAAAAGCCATCCTTGGTGTTGAATCCAAGGACTCTTATATTCGTCTGTCAGTAGTGTCAGTTAACGATGGGAATATTGATTCTCTTGTGTTCCTTAATATTCCACTTACTCTGAAGGGTCGACCCGCTGAGCTTTTTGGTTCATGTGCATTGTCTCTGAATCTTAGAACTCGTGTGGATCAACTGCCTGCGCTTCAAACGGCCCTTCGCGCTTCATGTTACAAAAAGTTCGACATTGAAGGAGCAAAAGTTGCAATAATCGGGACAAAGATGAAAAAAATACTCCCAGCCCTTAAGGAAGCTATAACAGATGCAAATGAGATGCCCCACTGCACGGTTGCCGGGCCCTGGGCACACGATGTACCATTTAACCACGGCTCATATTTATTCAATTTCGGCTCGCTCACGGATTCGAACGTAGATGAGTGGATATCGATGGCTAATAACCTTGGGGTGACCCAAATCGATAATCACGGTGGAAGGTCATTCTTTCGGTTCGGCGACTTTGTGCTGGATAACCGCAAATGGCCTCAAGGATGGGATACCTACCGTAGTATTGTAAAACGCCTTCATGATGCCGGTATTGGTTCTATTTTTCATACATATGCTTTTTTCATTGATAAGCAGTCAAAGTACGTGACTCCTGTTCCTGACAAACGGCTTGATGCTTTTCGAATATTCACCCTCAGCAGGGCTATTGATACGGAATCCAGGGAGATTACGGTTAACGAATCTACAAAAGACATGAGTACAGTGACTGGATTTTTCGAACACAACAGTGTAGTACTTCATATCGATGAAGAACTCGTGACCTTCGGTACAGTTAGCCTGGAGCCACCGTGGCGTTTTACAAACGTCAAACGCGGTGCGTTCGGAACGAAAGCTGCTGCCCATGAGAAAGGAGCAAAAGCCCGTCACCTAAAGGAATGCTTTGGTTTGTTCGTACCGAACCCGGAGTCATCGCTTTTTGAGGAGATTGCGGAGAATCACGCTAATATAGTAAATTCGTGCGATTTTGATGGAATATATCTTGACGCAATCGATGGCAGTTCTATCCTGCGCGGACCGGACGAAAGCTGGTATTGGGCAGATAAGTTCGTATTTGAGATTCAAAAGCGTCTCGAAAAGCCTGTGGGCATGGAGATGAGTGCTATGTGGCATCATTTCTGGCAGTTCCGTACACGTTGGCAGGCATGGGATTACCCGCAGCGCGGGCACAAGCGATTCATTGATATACACGCTGCATCGGTTAATGGCGGACTTATGTTACCTCTACATTTGGGATGGTGGAACTTCCAACAGTTCAATCCGCCCCAGGTTGAGCCGAGCTATTCTGATGTGATTGAGTATCTCGGTGCCAAGCTCATCGGATGGGATGCTGGTATTTCCCTCACCGGCGCAATAGACCGGGATCGTCTCGCTACCGTTCCTTTATTTAGACGGGCAGTGGATATTCTGCGCACGTTTGAAAAACTCCGTCGGGCCGGAACTTTTAATGAGGCAATAAGGGCGAAGCTGGCTGAACCGGGGAAAGAATTTTCACTATTTCGTGACGAGACCGGAAATTGGCGGTTCCGGCCGGCCCAATATGTTCAGCATACCGCCTCATTTTCAGAGCCTTGGAGCCTCTCCTGGACAACAGAGAATTCATCCGGGAATCAGCCTGTGAAGTTGCGTATTGAAGTGTTGATGTCTGCAGGTCCATACGATGATCCAGAGAACTTAGTTTTAGCCGATCTTTCGGAGCCGAACACGTTTACAAAGCCCCCTTACGCCGCTGAAGGGGTGACTGTGAAACTTACTGATGCAAACATATCTGGTACACAGAAGTCAGCAGGTATACTTTCTGCAACGAATTCAGGCAAAATCCAACAGAACGCCGCCTGGGCCAGACTCGACCGCAAGTTCGATCCTTGCCTGAATCTAAAAGAGCATAAAGCGATAGGTGTATGGGTTGAGGGTGATGGTTTAGGGGAGATAATCGCCATCAGGCTGGAAAGTCCCCGCCATATCTCTTACGGTGCAATCGCTGATCGCTACATCACAGTGGACTTTACTGGCAGACGACTATTTACACTCGTTGAGACTGAATCTGCTCGCTGGAGTGATTATGTCTGGAATGATGGTAAGTGGCTATATAATGTTTACCGCGAGACCATCGACTTCGGCAACATAGAATCAATCAGCATCTGGTACAACAATCTCCCACAAGATAAAAAAGTGAGCTGCATTCTCGGCTCGGTCAAAGCTCTTCCTATGCTTGATTGTACCATAAAGAATCCTACAGTTATAGTAAACGGCAAAACAATTGTCTTTCCTGTTGAAATTAGTTCTGGTTCTTATCTTGAATTTTATGAAAATGACAATTGCACTCTGTATGGATCGAAGGGTGAGATGCTTATGAAAGTGGTCCCGAAGGAAAGGGCACCTTTGCTTCTGAAGGGGAAGAACCAGATTCGGCTCCTTTGCGATCAGTCAAAAGAAACGGCTCCAAGGGTGAAAGTCACGGTCATTTCATATGGCGAGTCGCTTTGACTTGTCGAAGGTTATTCAGTATTAGAGTGGGTGAAAGAATAAAGGTAAACAGAAATGCTGATATGTAAAAGATTGGTTTTTTAATTAAAGGAACGAGAATGTACACAAATAAAACTGCAATCAGGTCATGTTATGTCTTTTCAATGTTGGTTATTTTATTTTGCTTCATTGATAATACCGTACAAGCAGATTCTTTAGAATGTTTCGCGGTAAGTGATTTAGTGAGAATTTTTGAAGATGGCTACAATTTTCCCGAAAGACGGGACAGACTCGAAATATTTGGCATAAGAAATGAATATCTTTCAGCCCAATGTGTTATCAAAGCTAATCAGGATTTACACAATGTTACAGTCTCATTGAGCCCTCTGAAACATGTTGCATTTTCAACTTCTATACCTGCCAATGCCCTTGGATGGAACTTCGTATGTTCTATACCGATTCAGGAGAACACACCGAGGTATAGAAAAGCCGATTTAACTCGTGCTGCACCTGCCAAATTTCCTGATTATCTGTCTGAGGATAGTAAAGTGTTTTTGAAGAAAGGTAATTACAAGGCAGTCTATTTCACAATAAAAATTCCTCGCAATGCCGAGGCTGGTGATTACAAAGGGGCCGTGACTATAAAAACAGAGAGAGAAGACAAATCTTTGCCTTTGCATCTTACTGTTTATCCCTTAACGCTGCCCGATGAACGGCATCTGATGGTCACGGAGTGGTACACGACAGGTAATTTCAAGAAGTTTCATGACATTGACACATCGGATTCAAAACGATTCTATGAAATGCTCAGAGTTTATGCTGAAAATATGGCTGAGCACAGGCAGAACGTTTTTAGAGTTAGTCTGGACTTGATTACATGCAAACAAGCCGCCGATGGTAACTTGAAATTTGATTTCTCAAGGTTCGATAAATGGGCAGACATTTTTTGGAATACCGGACGAATGAACTTGCTTGAAACAGGATTTGTTGCAAGATTTGGCGAGGACGGCTGGTCAAGCAAGGAAATTGTGCTGAGGGATTTTCGTGTTCAAATGGAATCTACCGGCAAAAGAATAACCGTTCCTGGGAAGGAGTTTCTACCGCAGTTCTTACCTGCGCTCGAAAATCATTTAAGAAAAAAAGGCTGGCTTGAGAAAACAGTTTTTCATATCGCTGATGAGCCGTCGAATCATAATGTGATGAGCTGGAGGCAGGCTTCAGAATACATACACCATTATGCTCCAGCACTTAGAAGAATAGATGCTATAGAGACAACATATTGCTTTGACAGATTGGAAATCTGGGTTCCCAAATTAGATCATCTCGCCACATGGCACGACGTATTCAAGAGGGCACAAAATCAGGGCTATGAATTGTGGTTTTATACCGTTGGCATTTTTCAAAAAGGCTCCTATCCAAATAAGACCGTAGATGTTCCTCTTATAGAATCAAGAATCCTTCACTGGCTGAATTATCGCTTTGGATTAAAAGGATATCTTCATTGGGGCTTTAATCGCTGGACAGATGATCCTTTTGCAGCTCCCGGAAGACACCGTGGTGACGGCTGGCATGTATATCCCAAGAAAGATGGATTAATTAATTCCCTGCGATGGGAGCAAATGCGAAATGGGATTCAGGATTATGAATACTTTTGGATGCTCGAAGATAAAATAAGGAAAATAAAAGCCGGTCTTGGCACACGTTTATCAATAATTGAACCATCTCGCAGAGGCAAGGAAATAGCTTCTCAGGTTGTTAAAACAATGGACACTTACACTAAAGACCCTGTCATATTATACAATGTAAAAAAACAGATCATTAATGAGCTTTTGGATTTAGACATAACTCCCCAAATACTTGTTCAGACCAATCCACTTGAGCATTCGACTGTAGCAAATGATAGTGCCATAGACGTTTTTGGATGGGCAGAACCTGAGACAAAAGTAGTTATTAACGGCCGGGAATTGCCTGTATCATCCGATGGTTTATTTATGGAGAATGTTCACTTATCGCGAGACAACACAATCGTAGTGGAGGCCGAACATAAGAAAGGCAAAAAGAACATTGTTCGTTCTTTCGAGGTTTTATATTAATTGGTACACAAGGAACTTGAGCATGTGTATAAACCTTAAAATAAACGCAAACAAATTATTTGTAACTTGGGTGACAATCAGCTTGCTTGGAGCTGCTGTTAATTTCAGCAAAGCAGAGAATAAGGCAACTAAATGGCCTTCTCACATACAGGTAGTACTTGATGCAACTCAGCCCTTAAAATATGACAGGGGCAAGCGTTTACCACTTTATCTCTGGCAGGCCATGGACCCCGGCCAGCTAAACGAGAAAGTTGTAGAAGGGCTTGTCAAAGAGTTAGATAAGCGAGGCATTGGGCTTATTAGTTCCTGGAATCCAGGGGATCGCGAAAGAAGCTTAGCCCAGTCCCTAATGGTTGCCAAAGTGCAAAAGAAGTTGAATTTGCGGGTGAATATCAATGCCACAAACTGCCTTTATTCTTTTTTTAACGGGGATGAGCAAACAGCCCACATAGACGATGAGGATAGACCCTTTTGGGATGAATCGTTTGGCAAACAGAAGATGGGCTGTCCGTTCGCTCTTGATTTCCGGCGACCTCATATCCAGGAGCAAGTGGAATATTTTGTGAAGGCGTTTAAGAAAGCGGATTTGGATATAGATTTTGTTTTTGCCGATTGGGAAATTGACGGCCCCATCGAATTCAATAAAGCTCAGGCTGCCTCAAAAAGATGTAAACGTTGTCGCGAAAACATCAACGATATCGATGATTTTGAAGAGTTTCAAAGAGTACTTCGAAGGCTTAGATGCAAGTTACAGCGGGAGAATTATGCAGAGCCGATTAAGCTGAATTTTCCAAGGGCACTTGTAGGTAATTACGGAGTTTATCCGCACAACGGGTACCGCTATTGGTACGATTACTATGAGTACTACGTCGATGGACAACCATATCAGGCAGACCAACGGGCCAGGTACAGAAAATGGTATAATGAGTTTGCCGAAAGCGGATATACCTTTGCTATGCCGGTGGTTTACACGTGGCGCAGGATTTTCGAATGGTATGACTATGTAAATACAGATTATCGATGGTTCTATAATATGCTGTTAGTGGCAAGCAACGCAGGACGGCACACTCCGGCCGAGATACCTATCATTAGCTTTGTGCACTGGCATACGATTGAGCCTAAGCCTTCTACGAGTACAGCAAAGCAATTTAGTGAGGATAAATATCAGGAGTTGTTGTGGCATATGTTGTTGAGGGGTACAGACACATTTTTTCTTTGGTGTCGAAAAGAGGAAGCAGCAAAGGAAATTCAGCTTGTTCATCAAGTGTATGCCGAAGCCCAGCAATATGGAGAGTTTCTCACTGATGGAAAGCCGATCAATTTCAGTGTTCCAAAGCAGCCGGGAACAGTTGTCTCAGGATTGCAATTAGGAGACCGTGTTTTAGTGCGACGAACGGATTTTACCAGGACAAATGGCGCGGTGGAAATCATCGTTGATAATAGAAGAATTAAAGTTGGAGTTGCTACGAAGAACTGTCAGATTTTTTCGATTCCCAAAGACCCATAGAATTATTAGAACTATAAAGAAATACTGATTTGTTTTGAGACATTGGGAGAATTGCATAATGAAAAACAGAACATTTATAAAAATCTTTCTCTTTTTGATTCTAAGCTCATTCGAGCATGCATTAGCCGACGAAAAGATAATACTTACAGCATTAAATAGTATGGAGCGGATAAGCCAGAATCAAAAGATGTATGGAGCCCATACGGTAAAGATTTGGTCGGCAAGAAATGAAGTAGAATCTTTTCAGGTCGTGGTTTCTGCTCCCAAAGAAAATATTAATGTAATCAAATTGGAGATTTCTGACCTTATTGGGCCGGAAGGCTCGAAGATTGAAAAAGACAACATTAAGCTCTTCAGAGAGGAATACGTCCGAGTGAGAATGTCCACCCCTCGGGCGGAATTACCTCCAGGACTATATCCGGACCCTCTTGTTCCCTTCATTAATCCCATAACCGGCAAGCCCATTGAACCTCTCACCAGAACCCAAAAGAGATGGGGAGAATCACCTACAACCAGCGGCTACGATATGTATGCCATCCCATTCGAGGTTTTCAAAGGTCAAAACCAGGCTATATGGGTTGACGTATATATCCCCAAGAAAATCCCCGCTGGTATATATAGCGGACAGCTTCGTGTTTTGGCAAAAGGGGGCATTTCAGAGCGAATCCCCATAGCTGTCAATGTCTGGGACTTCACACTCCCCGATGGCCCTACACATAGAAACCATTTCGGTAGTTTTGGCAATATCGCTCGATATTTCAAAGTAGAGCGAAATTCAGACAGATTCAAACAAATTGAAATGCGTTATTGTCAAGCGATGTCTGAGCATCGCATAAATTCTCCTATTCCACACTATCTGCTGCCGCAAACCAATGATGACGGCTCTTTGGAAATCATCCCGGAAAGGCATACGGCCTTAAAAGAGTTTATTTCCAATCTCCATGTAACCGATTTTGAAATACCGAGAGCACCATTCACCCGGCTGCCAAGTTCAACCTTAAGGCCCGATTATAAAACCATATCTCCAGCCAACAGAAAAAAAGCTCAACAGTACTACAGGGAATTCTACAAATATTTGAAAGACAATGGCTGGGAAAAAGGAGCCTACGTATATATGCTGGATGAACCAAATCTACGTGAAAATTATGAGCAGGTGCTCGTCCTCGGCCGCCTTGTTCATGAAGCTGTGCCGCAACTCAAATGTCTGGTTGTAGAACAGACGTACCTGCAGGACCCTTCCTGGCCGGATATTGATCCGGCGGTGGATATATGGTGTCCCCTATGGTCGTTTATTGACAGAAAGACTATCAATGAGAAACTTGCTCATGGCGATGAGGTCTGGTCATATACTGCCCTGGTGCAGCGTGCGCCTCGATATCATCCCCAGTACCAAACTGTCAAGGCATTAGATCCTCCGTACTGGCATATTGATCGACCTCTGACTGTTTACCGTGTCCCAACCTGGATCAATTACCAGTATGATATTACAGGATTACTATACTGGAGTACTGTTACAACAGTAAATGAGCCGTGGTCGAATCCGGCCTTTGCTCATCCCAGGCATTACAATGGAGGCGGTTTTTTGTTTTATCCCGGCCTGCCTTGCGGTATCGATGGCCCAGTAATCAGTATGCGCATGAAAACCCTTAGAGATGGTATGGAAGACTATGAGTATTTTCTGATCCTCGAAAGTCTTACTGATAAAAAAACCATAAAGAAAATCGTCAATACCATTGTGCCAAACTGGTGGGGTTTCTCAAAAGATCCTAATGAATTCTTTGCCGCTCGGGAAAGAATAGCACGGCAGATTCTAAGCATTAAGAAGGCAGATTAATATTAATTATGTTGGCCGTAACAAGATGGAAAATAATCGAAATGTACAGCGGTTTTTGAGTTTATTCTTCTCATTATTGTTTTTTGAATTGTAAGTTATTCCTCGACGGTAATGTTCTTCCAAACAACCGCTGTTCGTCCGGCCAAATCCACCGTGGCGGCTCGGAGACGATATTTTCCCGGCTGGCTGATTCTGAATTTTATATCCACGCTTGTCCGGGTGCCTTCGTCACGGATACGTGGCTCCCGATTCCTACCAAGTAGAAAGCGGTAATCCTCCTCTCTAGGCCCATACAATTCCCAAAACACTTTTACATTTTTGTAAATACCTTTTGGATTGGCACCTAATGTGTAATAGATAGGTGAAGAGCCTTCGACAAGAAAGGCGCGGGCGGCGATTTCTAAAGGTGCTTTGCCGGTCTCGATCGACAGTTCAATGTCAAGTTGGGGTAGGTCACCTTCCGGGCGGTCCGGGATTCTGGGTCCGTTATGCAAAATCTTTTTCCTATCAACCTCTACCATTACCTTTCCATCTTCCCTGATATGGACCACCTCCCGGTATCCGGGAAGCTTATATCCTTCCATATCCCAGAAAAGATCGTATGCGACACCCCTCCGGATGCACCGTTCAATTTCCGTGAAGAAGTTACCCATTACCGTACGGTACTTGACACCTTCTCGGTTCACACGTTCCAGGTTGAGTTCGCCGAGCCCCCATAAATTCCCTTTACCCATATAAACATGGCCGAGGTTGTAGCCGGGAGGCAGAAGAATAGCGACTTCGGCTGCGTGTCTTAGTTTTTTCAGGTCCCTATAAGGATGGCTTTCGGCATGCGCCCGCAGATTTCTCGCTAAGGCCAAACACTCGTTATAAGGAACGCATGCAAGTTGGTGCGTATCCCAAAAAAAGAACAGCCTCGCTCCGAGATCGTAGGCGTGTGTTAGAAACCAAAAGCTATCCGCACGATCGACTTGACCATAGATACTCGTTCCCCATCCTTTGTCCGTGAGTCTTGCCGCGCCGCGCAGAAATCCGTAAATAATACCTGTCAGGTTTTTGGGATTTTCAACAGGGATCTGGCAGAGATAAGCCATGTTCATTTCTGGAAGAGTCCTGAGCGTTCCAACACGTCCCGGTGGTTCAAAAACAATCGAAGAAGGAGGTTGTCGACTATTTCCCTCGCCAAGCTGATAAAACGCCGAACTCACCATTGTTTCCCATGTATAAAGGTTCTGCTGAAGAAATTCCATGTCACCCACATCCACATCAGGCCGTGCCGACAAACCACGAAGTAAAGCAGTTGGATTGCCTTGATACTTTGCTTTGTGAAAATACTTCTGAAATTCCTCCAAGACGATCTGAGGGGTAATAGCCTCTCGAAATTCTTGATCCTTCCGTAAGCGAGGCCGAATGACATGGTCCCTGGTACAAACCGCCGGTTCATCCAAGAAAAGGATCGGTCCAAGATAATTGCTGCGATAAAGACATTCAGGATAATTGACTTGTTCTCCGCCGATCCCCCAGTAGAACACATTACGGCAGGCAATCCAGCTTGCTTGTTCTTTGTCAACTCGGAGACAATTCATTCCCGATTTGATCATTTCATCATAATCTTTCTTTGTGAGTCTTATCAACTCATAGTCGGAGTCATCGTAACGCCGTGTTTCGTCTTTTTGCTTTGTATTATGAGGCACACCAATGAGTACGTCCGGAAGGAGTTTGAGAATTTTGACATCAATCGGCTGAGTCATGTTTTGTGAATCCTCGATTTTTTCGAGCAGATAGGTGTTTCCCAAGTATTTTATTTTTTTAGAAAATATACCGTCACAAGAAACATTATCTATTGCACACGGAAAAAGGTGTTTCCATGCACCAAGCGAGGGAAGAACTGCTTCTGCTGAGAATTGGTGACGGAACTCCAAGGGTTTGTTGTTTCCCTCCTGCAATATGTACCGTGCTGTCGTTTTCTGTGTAGTTGCTAAACTAACAGGGGGATACCTATCAGTTAGAATCCAAACATTAAACTGTTCTCCATTTACTTTAGTTGCTTGCAAATGGAGCCATTGGAACTTAGAGCCCTTCTTCTCTTCTAAAGGGCCAATGGCCAATGTGAAGTTTCGCACAACGGAACCAGGGATTAAGTTGCCGGATTCATGTCGGTACGTTGCTGTGAGCCCTGGTTTTCCAATAGGTTCTTGACCGTTTGCGGGCAATTGAACCTCAATCGAATCTTTTCTTTTCGATGCTTCAACTTCGCCTCTATTCACAACGATTGGGTAAAGTAATACTGTTAATATAAGAATAATCTTTGAATTCATTGGTTAATTCCACTTCTCAAAAAGGTGATGTTCAAATTACAGATTCTATGTAATCGGATCTTAGGAAATTGTTTATCAACATAGTTTTTCATTATAGAACATATTTGCCTTTATTATAGAAGAATGTTATGGACAGGATATTGAATTCGACATTGATGGCGAAAAAAGTTATGCTTCTTTTCGTCAAAACTATGATGTTGATAGTGGGTTAGAATTTTTCTAATATCTAAAGGAAAATCTGAAATTAGTCTAATAAGCACTTCGTATAGGGAATAGCACTCTAAAAAGCCTAGAGCAATCTGAAAAAGAACGAAGAGTGGCGAGAAAAACTGCAACAAACAGAAGGTGTGGACGAGTGACATAATAGATGCGAAGTCATTTCTTTCAGGAGCTTAAAAAAACCGCAATTTCCAGGTGACATTATTTCTCCAAAATGTCTCCACAAATGTTAATTTTACCTATATCAAGTCCGAACAAATGTCAATTTTTTGCGAAAATACAAATATTTTTTGACAACTTTCAGTGTGTAATCGGATTAAGTAGACGGTGAGAAATATGTTAGGAAGGTCAATCCGGAATCGTAGGTATCAGCATTTGCTATATCGTATTTCTGCATGATCTTTTTTAAAAAATCATGCACATGCGCGAACTATAGATTATCCTTGACGGTAAGGTGGCTAATTTAGTATAAGTAGATTTGTTGAAATCTGTGTCCAAGCATGTGGGAAGCAGTCGATTCTCTACATCCAATGTGTAGAGTTCTTGTATTTTTCGATAGAGGAGGAGTCATTATGCGGAATACAGAGTTGGAATGGGGCTTTGTATTTCGCTGCAAAGACATTTTACATTTCACTTAACATCCCATAATGAGTTTTTTAGAGGAGGATTATATTGTGTGTAGGAAATTGATTTATTTAATCTCTTTTATTTTAGTAATTGACCTAGTCGATACTGCTGTGGCTGCTGATTTTTGGTGGGGGGGTGAGGGTCTCTGGTCTGATGGAGGCCACTGGAATCAAGGTGGTTCAGTACCCAGTATTACGGATGTTGCAGGAATCAATGGCGGAACCTGTCTGATTGATTCAACGGTTAACGCCGAGACCAATCAAATGCGCGGCCCTGGCTGGACCGGAGGCGAGGGGCTGGCCACCCTGAATATTACCGGAGGCACCCTTACGATTGGAAGCCACTGGTGGTGGGCAGTGTATGGAGGAGGAGATGGCAACGGCATGGTGAATATGAGTGGTGGGCAAGTCACTATTGCAGACCATATGGTGATCGGTCAGGCAAGCACTGGTACACTCAATATGACCGGTGGTACGATTACTGTAACGCAATACATTGACATTCCATGGGCTAACGCGCTGGCCGATAGTTATATTAACTTGGATAACGGAGTTCTCGAGTCGCTGAATTCTGGATTAAGATTTCGTGGTCAAGGCCAGGAAACCAGCGCTTATTCCGGTCATCTTGATATCAAACAAGGGATATTGAAGGCGAACGGCAACTGGCTCACGGAAGGCTGGCCCATTAACTACACTGATGCTGTTGACCAGGGTTTGATAACAGCCTATGGTGGAGAAGGACGGGTGGAGATAATTTATGATTCAGCGGCGAATAAGACCATTCTCAAAGGCATTCATCCGCTTGAACCAAATCCTACTGACGGATCAACGGTCAGCGTTAGCGTCAATGAGCTTAGCTGGATATTTCCCGATCCAAATCTCCCAGGAAGTATAGTAACCTGTGATGTCTACTTCGGCACTGATCCCGATGTCGAGGCCAATCCCAAGGTTGTCGTTAGCCAAACAGTTAACTCAGTATCAGTTACGCTGGCCCCCGTAACGACTTACTATTGGGCAATTGACGTATACGATTCGAGCACCACCACCACTGACCCGATTATTCTGAGTCCTATTTTCACATTCAACACTAAGAACCTGGCACCAGTTGTCAATGTCGGCGAAGATGTATTTACTTGGTTGACGGCCAACACTGTGGACGTCCCTCTCGACGGCACGGTCTCTGACGACGGGACACCAGGACCGTACACGGTTTTGTGGACTGTTCAGAGCGAACCCGCAACGGGAACTGCGATGTTTACTCCTCCCAGCGCCGACCAGGAAGACCTCGTTGTGACACTTACAGCGACTGGAGAATATGTGTTGAAGCTTGAAGCTAATGACGGCGAACTGACCGGGGCTAGCACAATTACGATTAATGTCTCTGAGGACGCATGCCAGGCAGCCAAGGCAACGCCGGGATTTGAATTACTGACCGGTGATTTCGACGAGGATTGCGATGTCGATTGGGATGATTTCGCTGTATTTGCAGACAACTGGCTGGAGAAAAACTCGTTGTAGAATGTCCTTTTGATTGCATGTATCTTCAGGATATGAAAAGTGCACTATATCAGTATTTGACTTTGAACTCTTCAGAGGTGTACATCGCTATCTGGTGAGTGGCTGTAAAACTTCTCACACAGCTGTCCTACAAAACATCTTGAGCTGATCTAATCTATGCAGTTGATAGACAGCTACCAACGCCAACAATGCATTTATCAAGGTCGTAAAGATAAGACCACTCAATGTGGCTTACTTTTGTCCAACACCTTCTACCACTTCTGATAATTGCCCGTATTACTCTAGCACATTCGCTGTAATTCGGAAATACTGATAGTGGTCGCAACAGTTTAGATATTAGGGATGCGTATCCTTCAAGATTCTGGATACACTCACGCTTTGTAATTGCCCATACTGCTGAGCCGTCCTGTGGATAAGCATGCAACTTGCCAGTAGTCGTGTCCCAAATACTATCTAATAGTGCCCTGTAGTTCTTAATGCCAATATTGTTTATCAAGCTCTTAAATTCTTTTCCTGTGTCCGCTTGGAAAGTAAGTTCGTGTTGATCCTCTCCGTGTAACACAGCTAATTCGCCTTTGAGACTATCTGGCAGCTTTTCAAATCGACATTGTTTGGGAATGACGTCCATCCGGCAGGGTCCACGAACATGTGCATCCCAGAGAAATTCAACACGTAATTCTTTCAAATATGAATATAAAACTTGCAACCGCAGGGATGAGTATTCTTCCGGATCATACTCGCCTAGAACATCCAATAAATTGTAAAGCAGGTAACCAGTCAGTTGCTGACTGCATGCTCTAAATTTTACCCTGTAATCTTGCTCTTTGAACCATCTCTTCCTTTCCTTAGTTAGAGAAGCACAGAATCTAACTGCACCTTTTAAGTCTCCGGTCACCTCCAGTATCCGTCCCCAGGTTCGTGTCTGTGGCTTCATGTTATGATTGGACGTGGGCGGTTTCAGTTTTAGCAAACTGTGAATTTCAAGCTGTGATAAGGCTTTGAGACGCCGCGACCTGCCTATTATGTCTCGGTCTATCTGATACAACTTGGCGACCAGAACTGCGCCAGCTAAACAAATTTCAAGGAAAGCCTTCCGTGTTTCGATTTGGCCCCAGGGATTGAGTTCGTCGCAGCGTACAACTTGTTCCTCCACATCCCCAAGAAGCTTACTTAGTTTGGATATCTTTTCTCTTTCCGTCATATTTACTAAAATCCTATGTAATCTCTATGCCGAACAACGGCGTCTTGTTACTTAATTTAACCTATCCGGATCACTCAACACAAAAAAAATTAGTACTCTAATTATAGTGTCTGAAGTAAGCCGTTACAATAATTAAAGATGATTGCTGTCGGGTTGAACTGAATGTGTTATCGAATTCTTTCGGATTACTGGACCACGCACGAAACACCCCCCAAAAGAATAAGCCCAACATAAGTTGTGATTCGAAATTGAATATGATTGGTAAACGTTCTGAATCACTTCATTTCAATAACGGCAACATCCTCACCAGCAAGTGTAAGGGTGGTTTGTCTGTTACACCATTTGAGCTTTTGGCCATTCGCTAGTAGACTTTGACGTGGTTGACGTCAAGCACACGCGAGGCGGCAGAACCATCTATGAAGCAGCTCAGGCTCACGAAAGAAAGGTCTATGCGGCCAAGTATAAGATCGATCGCGATTACCCGAACAGCCATGTACACCCCTATCCTTACAACGTCATGGACATTTCAGATGGTGACCTCCGTCGGCTGGCCCGGAAAGCAGCAATTGTGATAAACGCAATAGATGATGGACAGGCTATGTTAAGGGTGAATGACCTGCTCTACTCAATTGTCGAGGTTTTATACGTTGCTCTTCACGCCGGTGCTGACAGTGGCCACGCTATTCTGACTGTACCTTATGCGTCCGCATGTCTTCGTTGCAGTCTGGGTATATCGTCAGCCGCTGATATCCATACTTTACACGCGGAACCAGGTGCAGGAGCCGACATCCGAAGCGTTGCCAATCACTGCACCACTATTGCCCTGGACATCATGCTTTCAAAGGTGACAAGCCAACCGATTGAACGTTGGGACATCAGTAAAAACGTCTTTTACTTTGCAAACAGAAGGGAGCAGTTGAGCCCGGACGGTCCGGGAGTGCACCTGCAGAGAGCGGAAAAACGCTCTGGATGTGCCATTTGCTCGGCCTCTCCCAGTAACATTCTTTTAAGGAGCTAAATCATGGTAAACGCAAGCAGTGCTTTAGTTGCGGTCAGTTGGCCAGGCAAATCCGACCCGTTGAAGGTCTCCGTGGTACGCCAGGATGCACCAGGAACAGTCACGCCGATTGTGCAAATGTTTCTTGCAAAACTGGCATCGCTGGAGCAGAAGGTAAATGCCCTGGCCGTTGCCAGGCCGACTTCTATGCAACCGCAGGCCGGACCTTCTCAGTCCTTGGAGCCAGGCAAGCTGAGAAGACTCTTTGATTGATGTTATCGGGGAGGGCTATGTGCCCTCCCCTGGTCTTGTCAATGCCTTTTTCAGGAGCAAAATAATGCCTGTCAGAAGTCAAAACAATATCCTGCCTTACAAATGCAAATATTTTCTGCATACCTGCCCACTGTGTGAAGGCACCGGTAAAACCCCTCACCAACAGCAGGACCAGAATGATACCGGTTGTTACGTCTCTTAGGCTGGAGAAGAAGTCTGTCCCTTATGTGAGGGGAGCGGTGTGGTCAGATTCTACGCTCGTCATAGGCGGTGTCGTTACCGGCTTGGGCAGAAGCAGATACAGCTGAGATGCAGGAGCCTACGGGGTGGCCGGCGCTTAGGAAGGCTACTCGAGTTTGCGTGTAGTATATGGGGAAAAGGCTGGCCCGAAGACGATATGGAGTTGGAGCCAGAACCTATTTCAGGAGCGCCTTGCTTCGATGCGGAACAAAATGTTAAACCAGCCAAATTCGAAGAGAACATCGTGCGTGAATCGGTTCTTAGCCTTTCCGATGACGCAACCATTACTATCGAAAGCGAGCTGGGCCTGCCTGAAGTTGTTCTGGATACCGAACACGTCCATAGTTGTCTTTTGCAATACAAGCCCATTCTTCTAACCGATTATGGTCACTTCAGTGAAGACTACCAGGAAATGTTTGACCACCTTGTATTTGGGCCCGTGCCTCCGTTTATCATGCAGCCGCCTGATGGTTATTCACCATATGGCCCCAATAACCTATCTACAGAAATCGGTGAGCCAGAAGTGTTTAATATTGATCCAGGCTTGATAGTGGTCCATGATAGTAACGTTACTCCGGGAATAGACGTTCAGATGCCCGATACCCGGCTTGAGGGAGCCACCTTTACGTCTGTTGTGCCGCCACAAATGCCCGGTGGGCCGAACCCTCTGGATATTACAGGCTTTCAGGACCCAATCGGCTTTGACCTTAATACAAACATAATCGGCCCATCTTTGTGATAGGAAGGATTAACCAATGGTGAAAGATGAGCAGAACAACGTCGAACTCCCAGAGAACGAAGTCGCTGAACAGAATGACCAGGATGGTGACATCATAGGCTCCCAAGATGACGAGGGAATGGACGTAAGAACCCTCATCTTCCTGGAAGGCCAGGTTAAAGCCGGTGAACCGCTGGTCGACAAGGCAGAGCTTACAGGCGGTGGGGATACCTACCAGGAGACAACTACTATCAAGCTTAAGACCTCCTCCGGCTGCGGGCATGTTGTGCACACCGCTGCCGAAGCAGGCCTTACCTGCCTGTCCTGCCAGCGACTTGGTAGACCGGAACCACGCACTCTATGTTCAGAGTGCAGCAAGAATCCGGCGCTTATCTGTTATATCTGTAGCACCGCCTGTTGCTACGTTTGTAGAGATACGCGTTTCATCGATGGCGAAATGAGAATTGTGTGCCGTGCCTGCACCAGAAGCACGTTACGTATCAGGCTTCTCAAACAGATGATCAAATGGGCGTTAATTGCTGCGGCCATTTACTTTTTACTTACCTTTTGATCAGGGGATATGGTTACGCTGATAAAAATACTGGTCGCTGTTGCTATCTTAGTCTTGCTGCGCGATCGGCTTGCGTTTCTAAGACCTCACTGGCCGGTGCTTGCAGGGCTATTTGTTGGAGCTACCGTCGGCTGGTGGTGGGGAACATTTCTGATCAATTCAGACACACATAGAACTTTTTGAGTATCTTGGCTATCCGCAGTCTTTTGTAAAACCTCTCTTTGCCATTATTGGTGCCTTGGCGGTAGTCAAGCCTGTAAGTAAAGCCATTCGTGAACTGTTCCCACGTGACCAGGAGAATGATAAAGATGTACGGTGACTACGAGGATAAAGAGTTTTTCAGAGAGTTAGCAACAAAAGCAGGTGTTGAAAACTTGCCCTGGATCAAGAAGGCAATCAATTCGACACTGTTTCTGCAAAGACCTAAGAATCGACAACGATTATTAAAGTTTTTGTCCATAAAGATTCAGAAGAACGTAAAGCAAGACCATCCTTTTCTGCCTGCTCCACCGAAAGAGCAGATAAGCCAGGGAGATTATACTTTCTGCAAGGTTGTCACCGGCCGAGGTCCTGAATATGCCGCTAAAGTTGACAAAAACATTGCCTCCGAACACGGAATAATTGTAGGTCCAAGCGGTGCTGGCAAGACAACGTGGCTGGTCCACACGGGCAAACAGATTCATCGCATGGGCTTAAACCCCGAAACCGGCAAGAGAGATATTGCCGTGTGGCTATTTTGCACAGAAGGGCAGATAGCAGCCTATATAGCAGCATCTTCGGCAACAGGCTGTGAAGATTTTCTGATTATAGACGTACCAAGGGTATTTAGATTCAATAGATACAAGGCTCCACCAGGGGTAGATCAAAAGGAGCACATCTCCAAGCTGATCAACCAGGATAGAGAATGCAAGTACTACAGAGATTACCTTGCCAATAAAGTAAAGGATGCTTGTTTTGAGCTGATAAATCGTCTGGGAACATTTAATGAACGACAACTGCTCGAACACATTGCTTCCAAAAAATTCAAGCCCGGGACGCGTGAGTTTGCCAGCCAGGAATCGATAAGTAACCGCCTCAGAGAATCTTTGGAGTACATGGGGTCTGTCTACGATACAGCCCGAAGCCATGATCTTGCTGCTCTAACCGGTAGGTCGGTTGTCTGGATGTTACACGGTCTGTCATCTGACCATATAGCAACGTTTGTCGGGGACCTCATGTTATGGCTTAAAGAATATATGCCAGTCTGGTACGAACCCAAGCTGAAGCTGGTCATAATCATGGACGAATTCACCCATATCTGCGATATCGACAGGTGTAAGCGTGCTGACATCCAGGAGCCTTATGTACTCGATGCAACAAGGATTTTTAGAAAACGGGCCATATCTTTGGTCCTTGGCACACAAAGTATATACACCGTTCCGAGTGTCGTTCTTTCTAACATAAGCTGCTTTTGGTTAATCTACAGGCCCCTTGGGGGAAAATCGATGAGAGTTTTTTCAAGGAACCTGTTACTAAGTCCTGACAAGGCCAGATACATGATGGAAATGCCGGATAGATACATCGTCTGCCGGATAAAAACCTACCGCAAAGCCTTCCTCGGCGACGTAGGAGAAATTAACCTGCCTGTGGCAACAGATGAAGAAATAGCCACACGTATCGAAGAGACTAAACGTGTACTCGACTCACTATTGGAACCGCAGCGCGAGGAGCCTTCCTTGTTTTCGCAAAAACCAACTGCCGAACAGGCCGAAACTCTCTTTGGCTATTATAAACTTACTAAGGCAACTTTAGACTATTTGGAATTCCTTGCTGAGCCACAGCATGCACTTCTGCCTTTGGGCGAGCTTGACAGGCTTGACTCTCTGTCAGATTACAAAGCAAGGGACATTCGCCAGCAACTGATAGATACCGGGCCGGGTCTGATTCGCATCCACCAAATCAAAGTGGGCAAAAAAGGTGCGCCATTATCAGTCGTTGAAATCACAGAAGCAGGATACCACCTACTTGCGAAGCTGGGGCTAAAGTGTGACCCGCCCGTGGGGCACGGCAGCCTTGAGCACAAGTTCTGGCAGTGGACTATCTTCCGCTCTCTGATCAATAGTCACCAGGCCCAGATCGAGAAGTGGCTTAACGGTAAGAGTGTTGATGTTGCGGTCGAATGGGATGAAAAGAAATGCGCAATAGAAATCGCTTTAGAGGATATGGAGAAAGAGTTAAACAATCTGGTTCGTGATCTTGAAGCGGGATGGGATCGGATTGTGTTCTGCGCAATAACAGAGAAGGAAATTAACAGGCTCCGTAACGAGATAGGCAAAAGGTTCGAAAGTAAGCTACTGACGACTGGCAAAGTCGCGTTCGTGAAACTGAGTACACTTTGGGAGTTTGAGGAAGGCCGAAAAAAGACAGACGCCCAATTTGAAAACCAGCATCCTCTGGAACAGGTACTTGGAAGATAATAGGAGAACTAACAACGCGGCATGGAAAGTGCTTTATTAAACAGATCGGGCATATGTAGCAGACAAAATGTACGTGACATAGCCGACGAGATTCTGAAGCGGAGGTACCTAAAGAAAAACGGCGAAGGAAACGTCGTTGAGACTCCGCAGCAGATGTATAGCCGTGTCGCAAATACAGTCGCGGCAGTTGAGGCGAAATACGGTGCTGCAGATTCAGAAATAAAACGTCTTGCTTATGCTTACTACAATCTTATGGTCAACGGTATCTTTCTGCCTAACAGTCCAACTTTGATGAACGCGGGTCGCGAAAATGGCATGCTGAGCGCGTGCTTTGTACTGCCGATCGAAGACAGCATAGAAGGCATATTCGAAGCAGTCAAACAAACTGCACTCATTCAAAAGGCGGGCGGCGGTACAGGTTTTTCCTTCGATAAATTAAGACCTACAGGCGATCGGGGCGCATCCAGTGGTGGGACTACGTCAGGGCCGATAAGTTTCTGGCGTGTTTTTTCTGAGACAACAAATGCAATTCAGCAAGGCGCGTTTCGTCGGGGTGCGAATATAGGAATGATGAGCATCGAACATCCAGATATCGTAAGATTCGTTTATGCGAAAAGGAACCTTGCCGCTTTTACGAATTTCAACATATCAGTTAAGGTGCCAGATTCTTTTATGAAAAAGCTCGCAGACGACCCCGGTACTTCACATGTCGTGGTTAATCCTCGTACCAAAAAAAGATATGTCATTCCTCGCTCCGTGGGTTCAAGCTCTTACACCATCAACGATTTGATCCCAGCAGACGGAGCTAACCACAACTGATATACTATAAAAGAAGTGTGGGATATGATCGTGAGGAATGCTCACGCCACAGGTGAGCCAGGAGTATGCTATATCGACAGGGTCAACGAAGACAATCCCATACCATGCTTGGGCAAAATCGAGGCTACCAATCCCTGCGGCGAACAGCCCTTGCTTCCTTTTGAAGCCTGTACACTGGGTAGTATCAATGTCGCTAAGTTTGTAAACACCGGTGATAGCAAAGCAGATTTGGATTGGTCCGGACTGGCTAAAACCGTTAGTTTGGCGGTGCGATTTCTGGACGATACTATCGATGCTTCTAATTATCCTATTACAGATACTGCCCGTCTGGCCCAGGCAAATCGAAAGATAGGTCTGGGAATTATGGGCTTTGCAGATGCTATCATCTTGCTGGGTATCCGCTACGACAGCAAGAACGCTGTAAGCTTTGCGAGTAAGCTGTGCTCGTTTATCCAGAAACAAGCGCACCAGGCAAATCAGGAGCTTGCCAGAGAAAGAGGTTGTTTTCCAAACTGGGAAGGGAGTGTGTGGGACAAAAAACATCACCGGCCCGTGCGGAACGCCGCCGTGACGACAATCGCTCCAACCGGCTCTATAAGTCTAATAGCTGGCTGCAATGGGGGCATTGAACCGATCTTCAGTATAGTCTCTAAACGCAAAACCCTGGACGACCGGGAGTTTGTACAACTATCTCCGGTTGTCGAAAAACTGGGAGTTGAGGGGCGGTGGCTATCCGACAGCGTTCGTAATTCGCTTAGCCAGGGTGTATCACTCAAGGACATTGCAGAAATGCCTAAAGGTCTTGCTGAGATCCTGGTAACGGCCCACGAAACCAGCCCTGAATGGCACGTTTGTATACAGGCAGCTTTTCAAAAACACGTTTATAACGCGGTTTCCAAGACGGTGAATCTCCCATTTAGAGCCACGGTTCGGGTCATTGACAGAGTTTATCGGCTGGCCTTCCAACTGGGATGCAAGGGAATAACTGTATACAGAGACGGCTCGCGGAACAACCAAGTCATTACTACTGGTGGCAAAATCGACATGTCTCCGTATAGGAAGCTAACTCCAATACCCAGGCCTTACAGAACGCAGGGAGAGACCTTCAAATTTCGCACCGGCTGTGAAACTCTTTTTGTTACCGTTAACTCCGATGATCAGGGTCTGTGCGAAGTATTTGCCAATCTCGGAAAGGCTGGAGGTTGTGCCGCACAAACAGAAGCGACATGCAGAACTATTAGCATAAGCTTAAGGTCAGGTGTAGACCCCAAAGAACTCATAGAGCAGCTAAAGAATATACGCTGTCCTTCAACCATGGTACGTAAAAAAACTAACAAGGATATAAAAAGGGTTTCCTGTGCTGACGCTATTGCTGCGGCAATGGAGGAAGCCTGGGGAGAAAATTAAGAATCTGCGACAACTTTTCCCGTTAACAGATGTCCTAACTGTGGTCATCCTCTCAGAAGGGAAGAGGGTTGCAATGTTTGCGATAACTGCTGGTATATTAAGTGCGGATAAAACGGATCAAAACCAAAGACTACTAAACTGAAGTCAGCAAATGACGCAACCAAATAGAAATAACGATTACAGCTTCAGTCTTGGAGCAGTGTTGCCGGACGGAAAAGGAGGTTTTAGGCCCTGCCCTGATCTATTAACCGAAGATGAGGCCATTCTATATTTGTGTCTTGATACTATTAAGATAAGAAACCCCGCAGCTACTCTTCGCCGCTATCGAGATGCCGGGCTGCTGCGGGCGGTTCAGATCTCCAAAAGTGTTTTCTATCCACGGATTGAACTAAGTAGGAACGCATAAAGTATCATGCAGCTTTTTTATTAACATCATCATGATCAAACATAAATCCCATCTTTTTACGGTGACCATTGACACAGGCAACACCACGACGAAAGGCCGCGACCAAAT
>Ga0315548_1000127_pt1 | contig 67122 bp, 84 predicted proteins | sample SalMarSW160110MG_2_FD_202540 | JGI IMG/M metagenome (GOLD analysis project Ga0315548, IMG submission 202540) | Salt marsh sediment microbial communities from the Plum Island Ecosystem LTER, Massachusetts, United States - Salt Marsh Sediment SW1601-110 ... | reverse complement strand
GGTGTCTATTGAAACCCTTAAAAATTTAGCCGCTTCACTTATAGTTAAAAGATTTTTATTTTCTCTTTTCATTGTATAAATATTTTATCAAATCTATGCAAATATGTCAATATCTATGCAAAATAATCAAAATCTGGGCAACTCTTGTCTTATTTCTAAATTAAATAAATTATGTTAGACAAAAAACCCAAAAAACATCTAGTAAAGGTTAGCTGGAGAGATGTTGAAAATTTTACTCGCCATAAACCGTTAAAGCGAGGAGATATTAAATTTACTAGATTTGAGATAGTTGGTTGGTTAGAAGAGCGCCCAAATGGATATATTGTTTATACCGAGCGCCAGATTAATCAACGTGGGAAGAAAGAAGAAATTACTGAAGATTTTCAAATCTTTCCAAAAAAATTTATTGAATCAATTGATTTTTTAAACAAGTAATTATGTTAGGAAGTACTCCAATAGGAACTACAACCTTAGGTTCAATCTGGCGAGGTTGGATGAAAAAAATAGCCACGATTGATATTAAGGCTGATCTCGCAAAAGCTATATTTGGACAATATTTATCTAAAGCTAATTTATCAAAAGTTTTAAGTACTTCTTTAGATTCTAAATCTTTGTTACAAAAACTTCTTGCGCAGGATATAAATGCGCTTTCAGATTTATCAAAAAAGCTTGCAGATTCTCTTGACCTAAAGGTTGATTTATCTAAAGCTTTTTTAGGATCATTAAGCTCAAATGGAAATCTTCAAAAATTGGGCACTTCAATGTTTGAAATTAAATCTTCTTTACAAAAACTCTTATCTGAAACTCTAGGCGCTAAAGCTTTTTTTACAAAACTTTTGTCTCAGACACTTGATTTAAAGGTTTCTTTGTCTAAAATTTTTGTAGAAACATTAGAGGGTAAAGCTAATCTTTTAAAGAAAATTGCTTTTTCGGTAGGTGCAAATTCTAACTTCTATAAACTTTTTTCTGAGGCATTATCTAGTCAAGCAGATTTACAAAAAATATTTCTATCTAGTTTTGGTGGTCTTGCTAATATAGAAAAGTTAGTTGATGGCTTTTATAATGTGAAAGCATCTTTTAAAAAACTACATGAGAAAATAATAAAAGCTGAAGCTGATTTTCAGAAACAATTTTCAGATACTCTTAATTTAAGTGCTATATTTATGAAACTTTTTGAGAGTAGTTTTGAAGTTGAATCTGATCTTTCTAAATTAATTTTGTCATCTGTAGGCTCTAAGGCTGATTTTTTAAAGCTTCTTTCGACTACTTTGAATACTAATGCTAATTTACAGGCTGAGGTTCAGGCAGATTTAAAAAGTTATGCTAATTTAAGGAAACTGGTCTCCGGGGATTTTAATGCGAAAAGCCAGTTAGTAAAAGTTTTGTTTAATTCTTTAGAAATTAAAGGCAATCTATCTAGGTTATTATTACAAACATTTGACTCTAAGGCATCGCTTCGTAAATCATTAACAACGATTATCAATGTTAATGCTAATTTATCAAAGATTATTTCAGATACTTTAGGGACTCAGGCTAGATTGGCTATCATGCTTGAAGGATCATTTGAGGTTAAGTCAGATTTACAAAAACTAGGTTTTGATTTAATAAAAGTTGAGGCCATTTTATCTGAGGGACAATTAGGGGCTTTTGAGTTTAAGGCAGATTTACAAAAATCCTTTCTTGATATTTTTGAAGGCAAGGCTGATCTTGCAAAATCTTTTACAGATAGTTTTGGAACTGAGATCAATTTATCTAAAGTTGTTTCAGAAATAATTGAAACTAAAGTAAATTTATCAAAAGTATTATCTCTTATATTTGATTCAAAGTCAAATTTATCTAAAACAATATTTGATACATCTAGTGCTTATTCAGATTTAGAAAAAGAAATCCTTGTAGAAATAGATGGTAAGGCAAATTTTAAGAAAATGCAATCTGTCAGTTTAGAATCTTATGCATTGCTTATTAAAAATATAAGTAGTTTATTTAATGCTAAAAGCGATTTAGTTAAGAGTCTTTCGCTTACTCTTGATTCTAGGGCTCAGCTTACCAAAATGTTTGGAACAGAAATTGATGTATTAACTAATCTTATTAAAAAACGTTTGAATTCTTTTGGTACAGAAGCTAATTTAGAGAAACTAATAATAGACTTAACTCAAATAAGGGCTGATCTTAAGAAAAAAGTTTTTGGTGCTTATGAATCTGAGGCTGACTTTTTAAAACTTATTTCTCACACATTCTCAGCTAAGACAAATATAGCTATTATAATCTCAAATGTTTTTGATTTTAAAAGTAATTTAATAAAATTAATTACTTTGAGTTTAGATATCGGAGCAGATTTGACAAAAGAACTTAGTTCTTCATTAGTAGTTAGAGCAGATTTAGAAAAAGAAATAGCATTGACAATTGAAGCAAATGCGGACTTTTCTAAATTTTCTGAATTAACCTTAAATCTACAATCTAACTTACAGAAGTTAATTGTGGGAGCCTTTGATATTAAGGCTGATCTAAAGAAGTTGTCTCAAGATAGCATTGATATGAATAGCGATCTTCAAGTTTTAATTTCTAATTCTCATTTTGCTAAATCAAATTTGGTTTGTGCAATAGGGTTAGTATTTGATACCTTTTGTAATTTAGTTAAAGAGATTAGTAATTATACTCAGGTTGAAGCTGATTTTCAAAAAGTTCTTACAGATAGTTTTGATACTAAGGTTGATTTATTAAAAGTTTTATCAGATAGTTTCATAATCTTTAGTAATTTTCAAAAACTTTTTATAGATGCTATAGAAGTTAAAGCTCAACTACAAACTTTATTGGGTGAAGAAATTTCAGCTAAGGGAAATTTAGTTAAAAGATTTATCCATTCATTTTCAGGAAAAGCTATTTTTGCTACACAGTTACTTGGAACTTTTGATGCTTTAGTTAATCTAAGCAAAGTTTTTTCAGATACAGTTATAGCTAAGGCAGTCTTAGTAAAACAAATGAGTTTTGTGTTTAATGCAAGAACTAATTTAGCGAAGCTTTCTGAGAAGACTTTAGTCTCAAAAGTAGACCTTAAAAAACAAATTAAGATTTGGTATGATGCTGAAGCTGACTTACAAAAACTTCTTTTGTTTAGTTTTAATGCTAAATCAGAATTGAAGAAGTTAATAAGTAAAGCTTTTAATACAAAATCTAATCTACAGATTTTAAAGTCTATAGAGGTTTTTACCCAGGCTGACTTATCTAAGATTTTATCTACTTCTTTTACTTTACAGGCTAGTTTTGCAAAAAGAATATCAGCTACTTTTGAAGCTAAGGCTAAAACCTTGTATGAGTGGGGTCGATTTTGGATTGGTTTTCCATTAAGTATTGAAACGAAATCTTTTGATTTGTCATCAATTGAAATAAAATCTTTTGATTTCTCATTAATTGAAACAAAATCATTTGATTTTTCATTAAATGTGAAAGATTTTCCACATAATTTTCAAGATATGAATATTGAATCTCAATTAGGCGCTTGACATTAATAAGTTAAATTGTTAAAATAAGAGCTATGGAGAGAGAGGGAATCAAAATTCACGAGCTTAATTCTTCGATTTATTTCTTATGTTCTTATAAAACTATTAAGGGCGTTCTTTGTGATCCCAATGAACCTACTTACAAGATCTATGATTCAGATGAGGTAGAAATAGCTTCGGGCATTCCAGAGAAAGCAGAGGTAGGAGCATATTTTTTCTACTGGCTTCCAATTAAAGAAGGAATTTATGTAGTTGAATTTGGGGGTAAAATAGGAGTTCATCCAGTAACGATTCGGGAACTTTTTGAAGTAAAAAAAACTCAACCTCAAGTGTGTTAAGATGATTAAGAAAATTTTACACAACTTTATTTCATTTGAGTTTATTGACTGGAAGTCTAAATTTAATTTTCAACTTCCAGAATCTTATAATTTCAAAGGTCTTCGTATTGGTCATCATATCGTTGGAAAGGTAATAGGAATAGGATCAAAAGCAAAACTTTTGCGGGTAGGAGAATATATTCTTCTTAATGAGAATTCTATTATCAATGCTAATGATCAAATAAAAAATGGAGAAAGATATTTTGTTAGAGAGTCTGAAGTTATTGCTCGCCTTAATCGTTTGCCCGAAGGTTTGATTGACCATGATTTAATTGTAAAACAAATTTATGAAAGCGTATAAACCACGAGGACAATTTCAACAATGGGTTTACGATGCGTTGGAAAATTTATCTGAAAAGCTTTCTGATATTCAAAAATATAATGCTATGCAAAATGGTAAACTTCTTGATCATGAAAAAAGAATTCGTGAAAATGAGAAGAGGGTTGCTGTTTTGTTTGTAAAAATAGCAGGGATCTCAGCAGGTATCGCGTTACTAATTACTTATGCTACCAAGGCATTAGTTAAATAATTTATGGTTAATTATAAAAAAGCCATTTTACTGCCAGATATTCATCATCCACATCATGATGTACCTTGTATAAAAAGCATTCTAAAGTTTGTTCCTGACTTTAAACCAGATATACTTGTATATACTGGTGATCAAATGAATATGGATGCTGTAGATCACTGGAAGAAAATGAAAGGAAGGATTCGTCTTTTAGAGGGTAAAAGAATAAAGGCCGAGTATGAGGCGTTTGATAAAGAAATTTTGACTCCATTTGAAAAAGTAATCTCTAAGGATTGTAAAAAGGTATATATGCTTGGAAATCACGAAGATTGGATTCAACTCGCCATTGATCAAAATCCACAGGGCGAGGGTTATTGGGAAATTGATAAGAATCTGAGGCTAAAAGAGCGTGGTTATCACGTTGTGTCTTATGGGAATACTTATCAGCTTGGCAAACTTCGTGTTATTCATGGTATTTATACCAGTCTACACCATGCAAAAAAGACTGTAAGTGCTTATGAGAAATCAGTGGTTTATGGTCATACTCATGATATTCAGAAATTTACTAAAGTAACTCCCGAGAACGTAAGAGATTTTCATACAGCTGAAAGTATAGGTTGTCTTTGTTCACTCAACCCAAATTATGCTGAGAATCGTCCGAATAAATGGGTTCATGGTTTCGCAATAGTTTATATAAGGCCAGATAATTCATTTAATCTTTATCATAGTGTAATTACTTACGGTCGTTTTACTGGGCCGAATGGAATTACTTACGATGGTAATTAGTTTATATGAATGATAAAAAAATTCAAAAATTGTTTAGAAAGCTTTTTGATAAAGCTTATTATAAGGATGCACTAGATGATTTTCTAAAACGCGGGAAAGTTCCTTTTTCTTCTGATAAGTTTGTAAAGACTGAAAAAGAATATGATAAATTTAAGACCTGGGCAGTTAAAGAAGCTAGAAAAGTTTTTAGAAATAAAAAGATGGCTGAGCATGAGATAGATTGGTGGACGCTTAGTTATTATCCTAAGTTTAAGAAATAATTATGGGACAGTTAATAATACCATATATAGAAGCCAAAAAATACACCTACGATCCTCTTAAAATTGAGGTATCGGCTGGTTTGGTTAATTTAAGAGAACCTCTGATTTGTTATGCTCATTGGAGCTTAAATGAAAGTTCAGGAATTATTGCCCCAGATTCTTCTGGAAATGGAAGAGATGGTACTTTAAAAAATATGGAAGATGCCGACTGGGTACCAGGCAAATTAAATAATTGTTTATTATTTGATGGCGTAAATGAATATATAGATTGTGGTACGATTGCTAATTTTGAAAGGGATACTTCATTTTCTTATGAATGTTGGTTTAAGACAACAAGTTCAGGATTAGTAATGTTGATGGCTAAGATGGGTATTAATATTAAAGGTCCATTGTTATATTCATTTTCTGGTAAAATATATTGGGCATTATATACTACGTCTTCTGTCTATGCTTCTATTCATACCATTAACACGTATAATGATAATAGCTGGCATCATCTGGTAGCAACTTATAATGGTTTATCTTTAGCTTCTGGTTTGAATATTTATATAGATGGTACTTTAAGTTCTACTGTGATTGATAGGGATAATTTAAATAATACTATTTTAAATGATTCTAATTTTAGGGTTGGTGCAAGGGTTTTATCTCCTGCTGGATATTTTAGCGGTAAAATAGATGAACTAGTTATCTATGATAGGGAAGTTACGGCTGCTGACGTAACTCAGAGATGGAATAATGGACAAGGAGTAGAGAAAGGATTATATCCTACTACAAAGCCCACAATCTCTAATATTTGTGGAGCCGTAGATAGTAATTTAAACGAGTGGACTGGTTTTGAAGAACTATTAAGCCCAGAGAATGAGGGCCAGGTTCGTTATCAACTTTCTGATAATGATCTTACGTGGAAATATTGGAATGGTATTGAATGGATAGTAGCAGGAACTTATGACTATAATGATGTTGAGACTGTTAATACCCATATTCCTAGTTTTTCAACTACATCTAAATATATTTATATTAAAGTTTTTCTTATATCAAATGGGTTACAGAAGGTTGAATTGGATAAATTAACAATTAACTATTCTACCCTTTTCCCTCCCTCCTTAGTGCTTACTGAGCCATTAGCTTGTACTGTGGTTGATAAAACAAGTTTAAAAGCCACCTTACAAGATAAAGAATATTTAACTTGTAATATCGTCTAATATGTTGGAAACTAATTTAAGTGTTTATAGGGGTGATAAAAAAACTTGGGTTTTGACTATTAAAGATTCAGAAGGGCAGGCTTTTGATCTTACTGATTATACAGTAACTATGACAGTTAAACTAAATGCTAGTGATACTGATGAGGATGCTTTGATTCAAAAAGATGCGGTTCTTACTAGCCCAGCTGCTGGGATTTGTGAGATAAGATTGTTTCATGTTGATACCGAACAAGATCCCAGACAATATCTTTATGATGTCCAAATTTATGAAGGAGATAATATTTTCACTCCCCTTAAAGGTACTTTTGAAATAATTCAAGATATAACTCGTAAAATTTCCTAAATTATGAATGGTGATTTAATGATTTACTTGGGAATTCCTGTTGTAGCTGTCATTATAGGGTTAGTCCAACTCGCAAAGGGGTTGGGTATGTCCACAAAATATGCGGCATTGTTATCCGTAGGTTTTGGTATAGTGGCAGGCGGGATCGGCTTTTATTTTACTGCTGATCCAGCATATCTCTTTCTCGGTTTAGTTACCGGGTTAGCGGCCGCAGGTCTTTTCTCAGGTATCAAAAAAGCATTGGAATAACTAAAGTTATCCACTTGACAAGATTTTGGCTTATGTTAAGATTAATGTAATTAATTAACTTAGCTAGTTTTATTTATGTTATCAAATAAAAAATATTTTCCAAAGTATTTTAAGCCAGGTGTACTCAATCTTGAAGTAGATGTTCATGATTATTCAGTTGGCGAAAAAGATCAAGATCCAGTTGGGTTTGGACTACTTCCTTCAACAGATTGGTCTAAGATGTCTACCTCTCCTCTTCCTTATCAGGGAAAATTACCTTCTTGTGTTGCTTGTACAATTTGTTATTTAATGGCTCTCGACCAGGGTGGCGGAAATTTTTTTTCCAGCCCTTATTTATTTTTTGAGGCAAAGCATTCTAAAAATGGAATGTCTGTACGAGAAGCTTTAGATTTTACAAAAGATAATGGAACAATTAAAAATTCTTTATATCCTGAATCACTTTCACTTAAAGGCTATGATTATCTTGAGAATGATGATAAAAGAATGTTGCTTGATTCTGTCACCACAAGATTTCATAAAATTAAAGAATATACTATTGATCAATTCGCTGGAAATCGTGAGAAATTTTATGAGGCTCTTGATAAGGCTTTAGAAAAAGGGCCCGTTGGTGCAGTAGTTGGAGGAACCAATAAAGGATGGGCAGTTTCTCAAGCCAATCCTATTGCTAAGGCATACAGTCAAGAAACTGAATGGTATCATTCAGTTTCCATAGTTCGAAATCGTTTATCAAAGATAGGAGATTATTTAGGTCTATATAGATTTGGAAATTGGTGGTCTAAAAAATGGGGTCAATATGGATTTGGTTATCTTGAAAAAGATTATCCAATTCATTATTTTTATACCCTGTCTGTTTGGAATAAAGAAATTACCGAGAAACGACAACCTAAATTACTTAAGATAAAAGGTGAGCCTGCTATTTATCTGGTAATTAATGGAATAGCTTCACCTATTATTTCAGAAAATTTTTACTTTGATTTTACGAAAGATCCGCTTTGGAAGTGTGTTCATGAGGTTAGCAAAGAAGATTTTGATTATCATGTGAAGACTATAAAATCGAAACTTTTGAATATAAATGAATTAAGAAAAACGGTTAATAATTTATAAATGGCAAATCTCTCAACTTTACGAGATACAAAAGGCTACTATCACTTAGCTGAAAACAGGGTATATCCTTCTGTAACTACGGTGGGTCAGATTATTTTTAAACCAAATTTGGCACGATGGATTCAAAATCGATGTATTGAAAAAGCATTAGAATTTCCAGATAAATCAATTAGTGAGATTCAAAAAGAAGTTGATAAAGTTAAAAATAATGCTGGTTCTGTGGGTCGTAGATCTCATCATATTCTTGAAAAAGCGGGTCCATCAAAAGTTATATTAAAGGATGTTGATAATGATATTAAACCCTATGCTAAAGCTTTTAATGCTTTCCGTAGTTCTCTTAAATATGAGATATTAGATCAAGAGCTTACGGTATGGTCTGATATCTATCAGTATGCAGGAACGATAGATGTAGTAATAAAAACTTTTTATGGTGAAGTCTGGATAGTAGATTATAAAACTTCTAATTATTTACATAAATCATATGACTTACAATTAGCTGCTTATAAACAAGCTCTCCTTGAAAGTAGGGGAATCAAAGCGGATCATTGTTTTCTTCTGCAACTTAAAGATAATGGGACATTTAAGTTACAAGAATCAAAAGGAGATTTAAATATTTTTTTAGCAGCTTTAAGTCTATGGAAGTGGTATTACGATTATGACAAAATCAATCACGCTCTCAAAAATATTTCTGGGGAAGAGTCTCCCAGAAATAATAAAGGAACTAAAGGCAGACTTGCCAGCTCTTCATTTGGAATTAGAGAAACTCCTAAAAGCAAGCATTCTGATAAGCGAGACGGGCTTTTTGGCAGCGGGTGAGGTTCTTACAGTAATGAAAGAAAAAAGAACGTATGAAGCTGAAGATGCTTCAATGCGGGTGACATGGAAAGATTATTGTATGCGACCAAACTTTCCTATTCCTGGTCCTAATCCAGAATCTCGTAGAAGAACTGCGGATACTTTGATCCGAATCTATAAGATTTTTCGTAAGAAGTTTAAAGTAAGTCCCAATACTCTTGTTGAAATTGGAAGAAAAAAATTAAATCTTATAGGCACTAAAATCATGGATAATCCTAGTGAAAAGAATAGTTGGATAGATAAGGCTAAGTCTCTCTCGTATGAAGATCTTAGAAAAGAATGTAAAGATGATGGATCCTCAATAGCTGACATGAACGAATGTGAACACTCTGTAGTTAAGAAGGTCACCTTTTTTAAATGCGAGTCTTGTGGTCAAACTTTTAAGAGGGCTCCTAAAGATTCAGAAATTAAAGAATAGTCCTGGATACTAGTATCCTGTTATAGAAACTAAAGTTATCCACTTGACAAGAATTCAGGTTATTTTATAATTAAAGTAATTGTAAATAAAAGCAAAGAGTTTATATTTAATTAAGTTAATATTAAAACTTATGATTGAAAAAAGTTTTCAGATCACCCCTCAGGCGAATGATTTTAAGATCATTCCTGAAGGCACTTATCAGGTGATTATTGATGATGTTGCTGATAAAAAGCAACCCATCTTTAGTAAACCTAATCAGGAAGAAACTGTTTTAAATTTTAGATTTAAAATTCTTGCTGATGGAGAACACAAAAATCGATTTGTTTGGAAAAAAGTTAGACCGGTTATTTCAGAAGGTTGGTCAGGTGGAAATCCGTCCAATCTTTTTAGTATTCTAAAGGCTGTTGGTGTTGAGCCAGATCCAGAATTAATGATGACTGGCACAGATCTTAACTCAAAATTTATTGGTAAGCAATTAACTGTAGTTGTTAAAGAGAAAACCAGCAAAGATGGAAAAATCTATAATGTTGTAAGTGACTTCCTTAAGGTTAAAAATGACCTTCCTCAGGACCAAGAACCAGAGAAAGAAGAAGAGATTCAAGTTGATGATTTACCAATGTAACTCCAAATTATGGTACGTTGTAAAAAGTGTAATCAGCCCCTTACACCGCTTGAGAAAAAATTTAATAAAGACCTTTGTGCTCTGTGTGTTAGGCTAATTTCAGTAAAGCAAAAAGCTACTAAAAAATAACTTATGAAAGATAGCATTTTTATTCCTCAGAGTAAGTTAATGGCAATTGCTCCAAAAATTTCTTGGAGAGCATGTTTTGTTTTAAATTATATTCTAGGGTGGCAGCTTTTTAGTAATAATAAAGTTAAAAAGCTTATTTGGGAAGGTGAAGAATATTTATGGATTCACTACCCAACTCTAAGCAAAGACTTACCTTTAATAAGAACAAAGAATAAGGTCTTAATAGCTAAAATAATAGACGAGCTAGTTTCTTATCATCTCATTAAAAAATATAAGGCTCCAGACAATACTGTGTATGTTAGAGTGCTTGATTTAGGGGTTGCATTATATAATTTACCTATTCGGGAATTAAAAAGACTGGATAGGTTACCTCGCCAGCACAATACTAGTACTATTCAGTTTCCCTTTAATACTTCAGTTAAAGAGGGAAACAGAGAGCAAAGCTCTGAAGGTCAAGAATTAAAAAGAAAGTATGCATTGCAGGTTCCCTCTGAGAAATCGCAAGAAGAGAAAGTTTCTAAAAAGATTATATTAGATCCTACTCCCGAAGAATTAGATCGAAGACTGAAGGATTTCCTTAAATCTCCAGAAAGAAAATTACGTATACTCTCAGTTTATTATATAGTTTCAAGGCAGAAAATTTTAAATAAACAACAGTTTCAGAATTTTATGAAAAGGAATTGGAATCTAGCTGTATCTTTAACAAAACAGAATAGAACTGCTTCTGAAATTCTTACTGCCATGGCTTATTTTAACTTTAAGAAATTGTCATGGACTCTTGAAACAATAGAACGAACTATTGCAGATATTCCAAGTTGGATCAGTAGATTTTCTTGGGAAGGTAAAATTGGCTTAGATAGTGAGTTAGAAGATTTAAAACATTTTTTAAGTAGCTATGGAGGAATTAAATAGTTTTTATTTTGAGCTAGGAGCTGACCTTAAAGGTCCCAAGGCTATTCCAAATAGGAATAACTTCTTTAAGGTTTCACATGTTGCATTGAAAAGATTTAAAGATAGATATAAAGATAGAGGTATTTATTGGACCTTTTGTTGGTATGATAAAGTAGAAGGAATTGAAGATAATTCTCCTAGTGTTGAAAATTCAGCAATAGTAGCAGATCTTTGTTTTGATTTTGATGCCGTAGATATTGAGCATGCTAGAATTGATGCAGTATATACAATCAATCATTTGCTAAGATTTAGTTTTCCTCTAAGTTCAATAAATATCTTTTTTTCAGGCTCAAAAGGATTTCATCTTGAGATTAGTAAGAAAGTTATAGGGTTAGAGCCTAGATTTAATTTACTTGATCTTTATAAAAAATTAGTTGAAAACATTAGAGATCTTAGTCCTCATAAAACGATAGACTTAAAGATCTATGAAAGACGTCGCTTATGGCGTGTTCCAAATACGATTCATGAAGAAACAGGTCTTTACAAAATTCCATTATCTTTTGATGAATTAAAATCTCTTTCTATTTCTGAAATTAAAAAACTAGCTAAATCTAAAAGGAACTTTAAACGATATAATGGTCAAGTAGTTGAAATCTTAAGGCGTGAGTTTTTAAATGTTGAGAAGATCTTACTTAAAGAGAAAGAGAAAAAATTTGAGAATTGGGTTTTTACACCCGAACAAATAAAGATGCTTCCTTGTATTAGTAGAATTCTGAATGAAGATCTTGGTGAAGGAATTCGTAATGATACTCTTTATAACTTGGCATTGTTTTTTAAAAATAGAAAGGTCAAAAAGGATGAAGCTAAATCTGTCCTCCGACTTTGGGCAAAGAGACAGGGGTTAAAATCTGGAGAGATTGTTGCAACTATTGATTCTGCCTATAAATCAAGTTTTCATTGGGGTTGTCAGAATCCATTTGTTCAAAATTTTTGTGATCATAAACACTGCCCTTTGGGCTTTATGAAAACAGAAATAGATAGTTTGATCTTACCATATGAAGAGATAGTTGATAATTTCTCAAAATTTGCTTTTGATAAAAGAAATATTTGTAAGATTGATACAGGAATCGATGTCTTAGATGAAAAGTTAGGAGGAATTTTTGGCGGAGAACTTGTAGTAGTTGGAGGGACACCTGGAGTTGGAAAGTCAGAATGGGCCGCTTCAGTTGCTCTTCATAACGCAATGCTTGGTCGAAAAGTATGTTTTCTTTCACTTGAAATGCCGAATGAAATTGTTGTTTCAAGATTTTTAGAAGCTGCTACTAATTTACCATGGAAAACAATTGCAGCTCAAAGTTATAAAAAAGATCAAAAGGAATTGTTACAAAAAGCGATTCATGAACTTAAAGATAAACATATACCTTTTTATTTTCTAAAGCGGGGCCAGAAATATAAACCTAGTTTTCTTAAAGAAGTAATTGAAAGAGTTATTAATCGGTTTGGACTTGAGCTTTTAGTGGTTGATCACCTAAGGCTTCTATCTAAAGAAGGAAATCGTAAAGATTGGGAAGAGGTAGAAGAATCGATGAAACTTTTAGCTTTCGCTGCTCAAGAGTATGATATAGCTATAATGCCCCTGGTTCATTTTAATAGGGGCGATGATTCACAACCTCGATCTATGCGCGATGCTTTAGGTGGAAGTGGGATTGAAAATTCTGCAACCAAGTTTATTCAGGTCTGGCATAAGCCGGTACCTGAAGGTTCAATAAGCTTTGGTGCTGATATTAAGACTAAGTTTGTTATTCAAAAGAGTAGAATGGGGGGCGAGACTGGAACTGTTGTTCTTTGGTATGATCGTTTTAAGCATAAATACTTTGAACAAAGTACCGAAGAAAAGCTTCGCCAAAAAGAGGGAAACCAAGAAGAGGAACTTTTCTAGATGTGATTATATGAAATATTCAGAATCGAGGGAGATTAGAAATAGAAGGCTTAAGCTTTTAAATAGTGTGGGATATAAGATAAAAGATATATCGAGAATTTTAAATATCGACGAGAAGCTTGTTAAAAATATTTTGGCTGAAAAGCCTTGGATTAATAAATAAATTTTGGCTTATGTATGGAATCGAGAAGAAAAAATTTTATAGTAATTCGAATGATAAGTCTCATTATCTTCAGTATTATGCTTGGGAAGATCTTCAAAAAGTGCTTTCTAAAAACTTATTTAAAAAGTTAAAAGAATGGCTTTTTGGAATGGCTTCTTTACCTGAAGGTCCTTATTGTTGGGACGTGGATTACTGGTGGGATTATAATAAAGATAAATCCAAGCCCAAAGGTTTAAAATAATCTAGTGTCTATTAAATCTAAAAATAAAGATGAAGACTTAAAGCCTTATAAGCCAAAGATTCCTTTTAGTCTATTTCATCTTCCAAGACGAAAATCTAAGGTTCCTTATTGGGAGGATATTTGGGGCTTTGATCCAACTCCTTCTCAAGTTCGTGCTCTTAAAAGTGGTGCCTTACTTCGTCGTTGTGATGTTTGCGGACGATACCACACTACTAGAAATCTAAGGACTCGTTGTCCTTATTGTAAGAATTCATTTTTATAACTGATAATTTAATTTCAATGCAAGATATTAAATTTACTTCTAAATCTGCCTCCACATGGGGAGGAATCCTTGATGATTCTAATTCCAAGAAAAAAGATATGGAATTTTGGTCCGATGCTCATCTTGGTATGCTTCAAGAAGATAAAAATCCAAGAATGGCTTTTTTTAAAAAGGCATTTGAAGTTATTAGAATTTTAGAGAAAGAAGGTTGTCTCGATAAATTTAATGGTAAAACTTTAATTGATCTTATTGAAAAGATAATAAAAAAGTTAAATGAGTAATGATTATATCCAAGCTTTGGAGAAAAAAATTTCGGAAAAAAAATTGAAAGTACTTTGGAAAGTATATAAAAATATAAAGAGATTAAAGGTTAATCAACTTAAAAATATGTCTGCCTCTGAAATAGTTAAGGCTATTGAGGGCATAGCTGTATTTATTAACGAAAATGATAACACAAAAAAGTGCCCGAGCAAAGGGCAAACAAGGTGAAGAAGAGTGGGCAAAAGCTCTTAGAGAATCTGGGTTAGATTCCTCTGCTGATAGGAATGCTGGTTCTGGCGGAGGCTTAATAAAAGGAGACGTTAAAACAGAACTGCCTTGGCATTTTGAGGTAAAGAGGGTTGAAAAGTTTAATATTTGGGACGCAATAGAACAATCAACTAGGGATGCCGGTCTCCACAATAAAATTCCTACTGTTGTTTTTAGAAAGAATAGAATGCCAGAATATTGGGTAGCTATGCCCCAAAATGAGTGGATAGAGTTAGCTTCTCTTTCAAAATTAAAAGATTTAAAAGAGTCTCAGGAACATTTGCCATGGAAAGTTAAGAATGCGATTGAGTCTCTGAAGGATTTACTTAAGGAACTTTCTAAATAATATTATGAGAAAAGAAGATTTTTCTATAGAACCACCTTGGTTTGATGAAAATTCTAATTATCGAGCTGATTTTAATTTAGAGAATTTAATGAAAGTAAAAGATTCTCTTACAGACCTTATTTTAAAATTCAAGCTTTTAGTTAATCACCCCTCTTTTCCTGTTCTTTTAAAGATACTTGACGATGACAAGATAAAATTTCTTTTAGATCTTATAGAGGAACAGAAGAATGAGACTAAATCTTCAAAATGATATCTTTAACTTGGGATTCACAATTTGATAATTGGTCAACCTTCGGCATCATTTCTACTCGAATGTGTGAAGAGCTTCTTAAATTAGGAGTAGACGTTCGACTAAAGCCCTGGTCAGAATCTACATATTTTTCTCCAGCCTTACAAGCGATTCGTTCAAAGCCTTTGGCAGGCCTTAAGGTAAGATTATCAGGTTTATCATCTGTTAGTTCTAGGGATGATTATTCCTTTGTTCCTGATTTTGTTCCTCATTTTATATCAAGACGTTTTGAGGAGCGCCTTAATTATGCACGTCAAGCTAGACATCTTATTGTTCCTTCAATGTTTACCAAGGCTGGTTATGCTATAATGGGAATAGAATCTAGCATTGTTCCTAGGGGGTCAGATGTTATTCCTTTGAAAATCAGTTCGCACCCTTTTTATACTTTTCTCTTTATCGGATATCTTACTCGTCATAAAGGTATAAATTTTCTTGGACAGGCTTTTGAAAAAGCATTTAAAGGAGTTCAAGATGTTCGATTAATTTTAAAGGGAAATTCTACTAAGACGCATCCAAAACAATACGATTTAAAGTTGCTTAATAAATATTTTCCAACTACATTTTCAAGAGTAGAGCTTATTCGCGAGAACTGGTCTTGTGATAAACTTAAAGAACTCTATGTAAGATCAGATTGTCTTGTATCACCCCATAGAACCTTGGGAATGTTTGGAACTAGGGTTGCCCTGGACGCAAGAAAAGCTGGATTAGCTTTAGTTGCAACTGGATTAGGAGAACCAAATCTTTGGGGCGATAAGCGTTATCTAGTTAATTATCATATTAATCCGAACGGGATTGAACCAGACATTGATGAATTGGCTGAAGCTATGTTTGAATGCTATAAAAAGAAGGTAACATCTATGCCACTTAAAGGTTGGGGTTGGGACAATTCTGCAAAGATGTTTCTTAGAATTATTGAGAAACATAAAAATTTTAAGGCAATAATGCCAATAAGAAATTAGCTATGATCAATTTAGAGTTCACTGGAGAACGAGCTGTTCCCAAAAAAATGGATTCAAATAACCCCACACTTCTTGCTCATCTTCAACGATACCGATTTGCTCAGAAATATTGTGAAAACAAAACAGTTTTAGATGCGGCCTGTGGAGCTGGTTATGGTTCTTTAATGTTAAATAGTGTTGCTAAATCAGTAGACGGTATAGACAATGATAAGGAAACAATTGAGTATGCTAAGTATCATTATCCTGGCCCAACTTATAAGTTGTATGATCTAGAACATTCATTTCCAAATATAGAATATGATGTAATTGTATCATTTGAAACTATTGAACATTTAAAAAATCCTTTTTATTTTTTACGTTGTGTAAAACAATATTGCAAAGTTTTTATATTTTCTATTCCTGTTAATTTTCCATATAAATTTCATAAACAAACTTATAGCTTAGAAGCTGCTAAAAAACTTATTCATAGCTATCTTGGTTTGGATGTTAAATGGTTTAGGCAAACAAAAGCTCAGATTGTACCAGAAACAAGTGGTTTTCCTTATTTAATTGGAGTTTACAAAAAGTTAGAATGAGGATTTTATGAAAAATAAAACTGTTGAAATTATCTTTGTGCGATATAATCTTCCAGAAATAGAAAAGAAATCTTTAGAATTTCTAGATAAGTTTACTAAATATCCTTATATTCTTACTGATTTTGATAACTATATAAATAAAGAAAGATTAAGTGTTGTTTGGAATAGGCTGATTAAAAGATCAAAGGCAGATATAATATGTCTTTTAAATTCTGATGTTTATGTTACATTAGGGTGGCTAACTAATTTAGTCAAAGTTTTTAGTCTAAAGTCTGATGCAGGAATTATTGGGCCCTCTACTGACCATACTCTTTCAATTCAGAGAACAGTTCCAACTTTTAAAGAAGCACAAAGTCATAAAGGAGAGATTCAGCAAGTTATTGACTTATCAGGTTTCTGTTATTTATTCCCCCGAAAGATATGGGAAGAGGTGGGAGGCTTTAATGAAGATTTTTATTTTTATGGCCAGGAACAAGCTTTTAGTCGAAAAGTTAAAAAGGCCGGCCATAAACTTTATTGGGTTAAATATGTTTTTGTTAATCATGTGGGCTCTGCCTCAGCTCTAGCAGCTGAGAAAAGAGGAGAAATTAATTACAAAAAAATTCGAAACAGAGGTCACGTAGATTGGAAAAAATGGCGTGAGAAAAATTTATGAATAAAAAAACAATCATAGCAGTATGGGCAGATGCCCCTGTTGTTACAACTGGCTTTGGCCGAATAGCCAGAGAAATTATAGGATCTATCTATGAGGATTCTAAACCAGAAATTCATTGGTTGGGAATTAATTATAATGGTGATCCGCATAATTTTCCTTATCAGATTTATCCTGCTTGCAGATTTATGTCAAATGATAAATCAACTCTTGGCTCAGCTTATTTAGAAAGATTTTTATATAAAGTTAAACCTGACATTTTCTTTTGCTTAGAAGATCCTTGGGTCATTTATGGGCATTGGCAAATGATAGAGCGTGCCCAGAAAGAACTTGGATTTACCACAATATTTTATATGCCAATTGATTCAATTCAATATCCTGAATGGACTGAGACAATGATGAAAATAGACGTTCCAGTAGTTTATACCGAATGGGGAAAAAAGATTTGTACTAAGATTACTCCAAAGCTAGAAAAGAAATTAAAAGTTATTCATCATGGAGTCGATACCTCTGTGTTTAAGCCTCTTGATGATATTAGCCCCGATATACTTAAGTCAGAAGTCTATGGTAAAAATTTAGTCAATAGGACTATTTTTCTAAATATAAATAGAAATACTCCAAGAAAGCAGCTTGCCCTTTGTTTAGAGGCTCTTGCCTTGGTAAAGAAACAAGGGCATAATCCTTTCCTATATCTACATGCTAATCCAATAGAGTTTGATTATAATCTTTTTAGAATAGGTGAAAGGTTGGGTTTAACTGAACAAGATTTTATGACCTTGCCAAAAGGTTTTCCCGAGCATGCTGGTTTTCCTGATTCAGACATTTGTCTGCTTTATAATGGGGCAGATGCAATTATTTCTTCTACTACTGCAGAAGGATGGGGATTATCTTTTATTGAGGCTGCAGCTTGTAAGAAACTTATTATTTATCCTGATCTTGAGCCCCTTACTAGTCTTCTATATAATCGAGGATTACCTTATGAGGCTTCTGGTCGAGTATATTTAACTCAAGATATTTCAAGGCCTCATCAACTTCCTTCATACAAGGCCTTGGCACAACAGATGATTAGAGTAATTAAAGGTCCTAAAAAATTTGATCATTATAAACAGGCTGCTTATAAATGGGCAGTAGCTCATGATTGGTCTAAGATCAGGCCATTATGGGTTAAATTATTTAATGAAGCTTATGAAAACAGAAACTTATATCACTCAAGATCTAAATCTAGCGACGATTCTAAACACGATCGGGTACGAGATAGTGGGCGTAAAAATGGACACCCAGGGTTTAGTAACGTTTTCCTTTCTGAGAACAATAGAGTTGGAGGCAGACGCACAGAAAGCGATGATCGATCAGATCAAAGTTCCAGGTTACACCCTTCTAAATCGATTAAGACAGCTGAAAATGATAATCAAGAATCTTAGAGATTCTTCAGCTGATGGGTTAAAGGTCGAGAGAAAAAGAAGAAAAGAAAAAGTAGATTCTTTAAGTCTAGGAATATGACGAAAAAGAAAAAACTTATTATAGAACCCCTTGAAAACAGGGTATTCTTAAAGCCTTTAATTAAGGAAAAAACTAAAGAGGGAATATTCCAGATCGTGGATTTTAAACAAGAAAAAAGTATAGTTGCTAAGATAGTTGCGATTCCATCAAGAGGTTCTGAATATACTAAGAAAGCTTATCCTATCAAGATTGGTGATAAAGTATTAATCAATCCTAATGGAGCCGAACATTATAAAATTGAAGGCCAAGAATTCTTAGTTGTTGCCTTTAGCGATCTGGTCGCAAGGTTAATTAATTAGTTGTAAAATTTTATGAAACAGTTATTATTTGATGAAAAGGCGCGCGCTGCCTTAAAGCGCGGAGTTGATAAATTGGCTGCGGCAGTTAAGGTAACGCTGGGGCCAAAGGGCCGTAATGTAGCTCTCGGTAGAGGGTTTGGATTTCCTATCCTAACTAATGATGGAGTTACTGTGGCCAGAGAAGTTATTCTTGAAGATAAATTTGAGAATATGGGCGCTCAGCTTATGCAAGAGGTTGCGTCTAAAACTAACGACATCGCTGGTGATGGTACTACTACAGCAGTTATTTTAGCGCAAGGACTTTTAACAGCTGGACTAAAAAACGTTGCTGCAGGTGCTAACCCGCTAGACTTAAGAATTGGAATAGAGAAAGGAGTAGAGCTAGTTGTCAAAGAATTGAAAGATCATGTTTCTAAAAAAGTTTCTACTACAAATGAAATTAATCAAGTTGCTTCTGTCTCTGCAGGGAATAAGGAGATTGGATCGATCATAGCTGAGGCTATGGATAAGATTGGAAATGATGGTGTTATAACTGTAGAAGACTCCCAGTCCTTTGGTATAGACCTTGATATAACTGAAGGGATGAAGATAGATGGTGGCTATATATCTCCTTATATGGTTACAAATTCTGAAAAAATGATTGCTGAATATGCTAATCCTAATATTGTGGTTACTGATCAAAAGCTTTCTTCAGCTACTGATATCATTCCTTTAATGCAAAAAACAGCGTCATTGGGTAAAAAGGAATTAGTTATCTTTGCTGAATCTATTCAGGGCGAAGCACTTGGCACAATTGTAGTAAATAGATTAAAGGGAGCATTTAATGTTCTTGGAGTTTCAGTTCCTGGGTTCGGTGAAAACAAAAAAACTTTATTGGAAGATATTGCAATCCTCACTGGAGCTAAATTTATTTCCAGTGGTACAGGAATGAAATTAGAAAGTGTTGATCCTAGCTCTGATTTTGGACGAGCAAGACGAATAGTTGCTACAAAAGATGCAACTACTATAGTTGAGGGAAGCGGAGCTCAGGATAAAATGGAAAAAAGGATTAAAGGTATAAAGACCCTGATTGAGAATGCTAGTAATGAAACACAAAAAGGTAACTTAAGAGAAAGGCTGGGAAGGCTTACAGGAAGTATTGCGGTAATTAAAGTTGGAGCTGCTACAGAAACTGAAATGCAGGAAAGAAAATTTAAAGTTGAGGACGCAGTAAACGCAACCCAGGCTGCAGTAGAAGAAGGAATTGTAGTTGGAGGAGGCGTAGCACTCATCAGATGTATTAAAGTGCTTGATGAGTTAAAGCTTAAGGGTGATGAAAAGGTTGGCTTAGAAATATTAAGGAAATCTCTCTCAGCTCCCCTTCGACAGATCGCAAGTAATGCGGGTAAAGAAGAAGACCTCATTGTTCAGTCTGTTAGATCAGCTGACTTTAACTATGGTTATAATGCTAGTACTGATAAATTTGAAGATCTAATTCTTGCTGGAGTTATTGACCCGACCAAGGTTACTAGATCAGCCTTACAAAATGCAGCTTCTATTGCCAATTTAGTTCTTACCACTGAAGTTCTTATTACTGATAAACCCGAAAAACCTAAGCCCGAATCATGTCAAACTTGTAACTAATCTATAAGATTTAAAAAAGTTATCCACTTGACAAGATTTGGGGCTAATGTATAATACTAATAGTTAAGTATTTAATTGAGGGCTGTGTCTGAATAATTCTCGCTTCGTGGAATAAGGACTTTCGAGCTTTGCCAATGCCCAAATGGGAAGAGGCGGTGGGCGAAAGGTTTTAGTAGGCAACCCCAAAAGTATATAACATATTGTTGGTAGCGAAGTATCGCTGAAAAATTGTGAGTTCTCCTGACAAACCCAGGAATCTCACCAGCTCTCAACTAAGTACTTAACTAAAAAGGATCAATATGAAATCAACAAAAAAGATAAAAAGGAACAGAGCGTGTTGTCTTAAATGTGGCAAAACTATCGAAAGCAAATTTCGCCATGATTTTGTTAAGTGTGAATGTGGTGAAATATTCGTAGACGGAGGTAAAGATTATCTTCGACGTGGAGCTAAAAATTTTAAGAATTTCAAAGAATTAAGCGAATATGAATAATGTTAGAAGAAAGAATTGAAAAGAAAATCTGGTTAATAACTGATACACATTTTGGTCATAAAAACATAATTAAATATTGTGGCAGACCTAACAATTTTGAAAAACTTATTTCAAAAAATTTATTCAAAAGTGTGAAATGGAATGATATCTTAATTCATTTAGGAGATGTGGCTTTGGGTGATAGGCAATTTGCTCATAATAAATATATTAAACCTTTGCAGTGTAAAAAATGGCTTCTTCTTGGAAACCACGATACTGAATCCATCAGTTGGTATCTGGAAAATGGCTGGGATTTTGTTGCTGAAAGTTTTACAGCAGTTTATTTTGGAAAAAGAATATTGTTTTCACACAAGCCAATGCCAAATGGAGATTATGATATAAATGTTCATGGTCATTTCCACAATAATTCACAAGAATATTGGGAACCAGACTTAAAGTCTTATCTTGGGAAAAAACATTTATTACTTTCTATTGAATCTCAAGATTATAATCCTATTACTTTAAAAGATTTTTTAAGTCAGAATAGTATTAATTAGTTATTTATTAAGAATAAGAGTATGTCTGGTGGCGCATATAACTATGCTTATATAAAATTGGAGGACTTAGCCGATGATATAATGAAGAGAAATGATCATCGAGCTATTCGTGATGAGATTGCTGACTTTTTAAAACAGCTATCTCAAATTTGTTACATAGTTGAACAAATAGATAGTGATGATTATGGAGATGAGGAATGGAAAGAAGTGGCGGTAATATTAAAAGATATTAAAAAAAATAAATTAGGAATGGTAGCGTTAAAGGGCTTAGAGAAAAATATAAAAGAATTAAAGGTTTTAATTGAAAATAATGCAAAATAAATCTATGAAATTAAAAAATGAACATCGCATATTTAAGCGTGTAATGAAAAACAGAAAACTTAGGAAGAGATTTAAAAGATGGATTAAAGATAAGAACGGTGCTCCATTACCTACGGCAAAAATTCCTGATCGTAGAAGTAAAAAGCATGGAGCTAAAAGAGTTAGGGTATTTTAATATTTAATTAAAAGCGTCCTAATTAGTATCAAAAAATATGAGCAATTTAGATGAAGTAATTAAAACAATTCAAAAAAAATTTGGAATGGGGTCCATTATAACTGTGAAAGATTATAAGAAAATGAATGTGGAAACTATTTCAACTGGATTGATTTCTTTAGATCTAGCTTTAGGCGTGGGAGGAATACCAAGGGGAAAAATAACTGAAATCTTTGGCAAAGAGATGAGTGGAAAGAGTTCGTTATCTTTAATGATTATTGCCCAGGCCCAAAAGAAAAATAATAAAGCTGCCTTAATAGATGTTGAACATTCCTTTGATTTAGACTATGCCAAAAGGTTAGGCGTCAATACAGATGATTTAATTGTATCTCAACCTGATAATGGAGAACAAGCATTAGAAATAGTTGAAGCATTAGTAAAATCTGAAGAGGTTGCTGTAGTAGTTATTGATAGTGTTGCAGCTTTAGTTCCTAAAAAAGAATTAGAAGGGGATTATGGCGATGCTCAAATGGGTTCAATGGCAAGGATGATGAGTCAGGGTATGAGAAAACTTATGGGAGTAATAGCAAAAACAAATACCTCAGTAATCTTTCTTAATCAAATAAGAATGAAACTGGGAGTTCTTTGGGGAAATCCAGAAACTACAACTGGGGGAGTTGCCCTAAAGTATTATAGCTCAGTAAGAATAGAGCTAAAGAAAAGCAAGCAAATTAAAAAAGATGGGGTTCATATTGGCTACGTAGTTAATGCAAAGGTAGTCAAGAATAAAGTTGCTCCTCCTTTTAAAAATTGTGTACTTGAGATGTTAGACGATGAAGATGGTTTTTCAATTAAGGGCGATGTATTTTCAATGGGACAAAAATATGATTTGATAACTAAGGTAGGTAACACTTGGTATTACGGAAAAGAAAAATTAGGAGTAGGAATTTTAAATGCTATACAAAATGTTAATGAGAAGAAGTTAAGAAAAGAGATTTTAGAGGCATGGCATAAGCAAAATAATTTATGACCAAAAAACAAAAAGAAAAACTAATAGATATTCTAAGTGAAGTATATTATCACAAAGAAACTTTCGGTGGCGGTTATCGGAAGATACTGCCTCTAATTGAAAAACTCTTGAAAGTCCAAGCCGAAGAAATTAGAGAGGAAATTAAAAGAAAAAATGCCTCAGAGATTAAGAAAGCAAATGCTTATATTAAAGAACTTGAAAAATACAAAGACCTCCAAGAAGCCGAAAAATCAGAAGAGGACGGGCGAAAAATGATGGACAGCCAAGATATTCGGCAGGAACAAAAGAAAAATGAGGATATTTAATATGAATACAACACAAACATTAAAAGAAATGGTAAAAGAACAGGCAGAAGCCGAAGATTCGTGGGAAAAGCCCCCAAAAGAACCTATGAAAAAATATCAGATTATTTTGGCTGACCCGCCTTGGAAACAAAGCAAGGGTGGCAAAAAAAATGTTAGACCAAATTCGTCTGGCGAAAAATTAGATTAAGTGATATAGAACTTTGACGATTAAGATAATTTAATTTGTTTATGGGCGAGTGGCAATGATTTGTTTGACCATAAAGTGCTTTACATTGTCTTTGAAAGGTGGAAATCCTTTATCGCCCACTATTCCAGTTTGTGATAGCTTTAAGGAGTTCTGGTATATCAAAAACTCCTATAAGACAAAATCTAACTAATTAAAATATAAAAATGATTAAAGAATGTTTTTTCTGCGAGGAAGCTGAATGCTATCTTGTGATTGGTAAGTGTTCAAAAAAAGAAGCAATTAAAGCTATCCATAAATTAGAGAAGGAGGAATTTGAAATGGAAAAAGAGGAATTGTATTCTGAAGGAGATTTAAAACAAATCAAACTTAAAATAATGAAAAAAGATGGTATGGATTGGTATGATTTGGCTGGCAAAACAGGCACAGACAGTTGGGTTGGATATATTTAATTAATCTAATATAAAATTATGAACAAACAAGAAGCACTAAGCAAAATTGAGGAACTTAAAAAGTTCGTGGAGGATTTAGACAAAAAGGTCGAGTGGGTCAAGATTGGCTATGAACAAATCCCAATAGCATTATTTGATAGATATGGCTGTAAGCCCTTTGAAATAATGAAAAAGAAAATGCGAGATAAGAATGGCAAGGTTTGGAACAAAATCAATTATTTTGATGCTCAAAAGGAATGTAAAAAACTTGGATATAGATTGCCCAATATCAGGGAAATGTTATTGTTGTTGGATTGGTATAAACAGAAAAATACAAAGGTTTCTATTCACAATAAAGAATTTTTAGGAATAGAGGAACTATCTTATGATGAGGATGTTTATTATGAGTGGATTTATTGTTTAAATGATTCTGGCTTCCTCCGTGGCGGCGTTTGGAATAATGGCGCGGGCGCCGGCTTGTTTGCCCTGATTTTGAATAATGCTCCGTCGTATACGAACAGCAACCTTGGTTTCCGTTGCGCCCGCTTCAGGGGTTAATCTAAAATCTAACTAATTAATTATAAAATTATGGCAAATCGTAAGGGCAAAACTAGGGTAGCACAACTTGCCGCCCAAAAGCGTCGCACAACAAAAAATAAAATTGTGAGGATAAAGCAAGGGTTAAAAACTGCGAAAGGCAGGGCAATTGAGAAACTAAATAAAAGATTAGAACATCATCAAAATAAATCTAACTAATCTAAAATATAAAATTATGACAATCACAAAAAAAGTATTGAAAAAAGCTGAAGAGGGAATGAAAATTCTTGAAAGAACTGGCAAAACTGCTTATATTAAAATGAGAAATGGCAACGAAAGATATATTGATTATATTGTTGAGAAGGGGAATTTTTATTATTGTAGTTCAGACGAAGATGCTTATGTTTATTGGGATGGTAGTATATATGGTTTTACTTTTTCGCCTGATATTTTTGAAACCAAAAAAAATGACCCAAAAAAATAAACAATTAGAGAAAAAGAAAATTAAAGAAGACCGTTTCCGTTTATATACCATTAAGATTGACTGTGTCCAAGAGGTTGAAAAAGTCCAAGCGGGAGAGATAAGAAAGGACAAGATGTTTTGTGTTGATATAAAATTGATGGGTGGAAGAGGATTGAGTTTTTGTGAACCAACACTTAAAAAATTATTTAAGAGCATTAAAGAGGAATTATATTTATGAAAAACGAAAAGAAAGTTGAGAAAATAATGGTTAAGTTTTCGGATTTTACTTATGGAGTTAGAATGATAATGCTAATCCATAGAAATAAGGAGGGTGGAAAATCAAATAGACCTGACAGAAAAGCTAAAAGAAAAATATCCACAAATAGAGAAGAATTCAGAGAGATATTAAGTGAATTTTTAGAATTAAAAGAAGCTTCAAAACTTCCGTTGAGAATTTACAGTAGCGTCAATGCCAGAAATTTTGAAAAAGGAATAAGAGAATTTAAGCGATTGCAATTAGAGGCAGATTATAAGGAGATAGATGTGCGTTATAAATTTTTTTTAGATATTAAGAATAGATTTTTAAGTGCTTTGATGAAGCCGAATTCAAGAGATGAAACTTATTTTTTAATTGATTATGATGATACTTATTCGGTTAAAGAAATTGAAGGCAGATTAAAAGAACTTGGAGTAAAAATTTTATTAAGATATAAAACAAAAAATGGCTGGCATATTATCACAGAGTCCTTTAATCCTAATGAGATGGGCGGAATAGAAATTAAGAAAGATGCTTTATTATTATTAGATTTTTGATTATGAAAAACAAAAAACTAAGAAATAACTGGACCCCAAGAAACGTTGAACCTCTACCCAAAATAGATTGGAGAATACCAATTACTTGCCTGATAATTGTCTTGTGTCTTATTGGGCTATTCCTGATGAGCAGGGATTTATTAAAGGGTTTAGAGGAAGGCAGGTTGCCAGAGTTTGAAGATAGGCAAATATCAGGCAGATTATTGAAAGCAATGGGACTTTTGGAAACTTACGACCCTATCAATAAACTGGAATGTGCTCTTGTCCAAGAAGAAAATAATTGCTATAATCTTAAAGATGGCAAAGGTGGATACATAGAAGAATTTGATTCCTGGCAAGATAGTATAGATTACACGGTTCAGTTAATAAAATATGACCCACGCTATAAGGAGTTTCAAGATTCGGGTTATCAAGATATTGACGCCCTTGGTAAGGTATGGGCAACCGACCCAGAGTGGGCTAATAAAATCAGGAACATTTTAGGTAGATTAAATAAATAAAATTATGACCAAAGAAAAAATAATAGAGGAGTTTATAGAAAAAGGGGCAAATCTTGAACACGAAAGATGGGCGAGGTGGCAAGAGTATATGTTCAGTAAATTTGTTGAGCATTCAAATGGAAAGGGAGAATATGTTTGTTTGTCATCAGATTTATTTAAGAGATGGTCAAGACAAATAAAAACTCCTTATTCTAATTTAACTGAAGCAGAAAAAGAAAGCGACAGAAAAGAAACACGAAATTATATTCCGTTATTAGAACAAGCCCTTGCCCAACAAAAAGAAGAAATCAAGGAAATGATTGAGGGGATGAAGTTAAAATTTGGAAAAGAACACAATCGCGACAGTAATTGTGATTTGAATTATGTGAATGGTTATAATCAAGCCCTAACAGAAATCTTAAATAAATTAACTAAATAAAACTATGAAAGATTTTTTAAAATACTTTGTTTGGGCTGTATTGTTTTGGACAGGAATTTCATTTATAATTGAGTATTTTTCAGGTGGATTTCTTCAGTGGGTAGGAATAATATGTTTAGGTGTGTGGTTAAATTGGACTTGGGATAAATTAAATAAATAAAACTATGACCAATAAAGAAAAAATAATAGAGGAGTTAATAAAACAGCTAAAAGAACAAAGAGAATCAGCAACCAACATAGGAATTGATGTTGATGCAAGCATAGGGGTATTAGCTGACCTATTTAAAAAAACGGAAAAAAATTGTTAAAACAAGAATTAAATTACTTAATTAAACATAGCTAATTGGTTAAATGAAGAACGTTTATGAAGACTAAAACAAAAAAGCCTTGCCCCGGCTCCAAGATTAGATCTGGAGGCAGAGGTCGCGGCCTTGGCATTGGGAAAGGAAAAGGTCCGATTGGCCGACGACTAAGAAAATAAATTTTTCATAGTAACATAAAGGCTCACAGTTTATAAATACTGCGGGTCTTTTGCTGTTCCGCCCCATACATACATTATATCATCTTTTAACTGAAAACGCTTCCTAGCCCCCTTTCTGTAGCTCTCTTGCCCAACTACTCCCCAATAGGTTATAAATAACATATAGAGAGAAACAAATAGAAAAGTGGACATGGCCAGAGTAGAGAGAATAGAGATATCAGAGGAAGTGGAGAAGAGAGGTACCAGATAGTCATATTTCTTCTATTTTAATCATCTCGGGGGGGGAAATTATATTTTAATCATTATCTGTTGGTAAAAGTACATAGAGAGAGGAGTAGACTAGTAGGTTAACTCCATACCTGACTCTACGACTTAAACGTATTCCCAATATATATGGGAATACAAACTAATATATTATTAGGAGGGCGACGGGCTAGTCTCCGTTGAATGAGGTTAAGATGGCATTCGAACAGATTAAAACTATACTGCGAAGACGTAAGTATTTTAAGAATCTTGAAGCTGAGAGAAGGCTGGAAGAAGAAGAGGCTCACAAGGCCGGTGAAGAACAATCGTTAGAAATGGATTCGCGGCTAATAGCTGGAACTGAGGAGTGCGTGAGAGATCAGCAAGATCCTGGTCTTTAGTTAGTGAGACCTGGGTAGGTCTTAAAACTGCCCACTCTTTTTTATTTCATGAGTCGTATGGAGTCCTTATTCTACGACTCAATTGTGTTTCCATGTTTATGGGAAACACTAAAAAGAAGAGTTCCCTAATATTATCTACTCCTAATAATATTTAATTAGTAATCTTATGCCTATGTTATTCAGAAGCCGACATCGTAATTATATCACGGTTGGGAGCGGAAAGGTCGTGGACTGTAATAATTATGATTCAAGTAAAACATTTAAATTGGCCGAAGGGATTGTCGATTCCCTTCAAGGCAACATCACGCTCGAAGGTTTAGAGCGTTGGTGTATATATCGTAATAATAGAGGTAAGTTATATCTTGTGTTTCAAGATAAAGCTTATCCATATGAGGATTTCATATGAAAATGTTACAAAAAGGCGGACAAAGTAGTATTGTCCGTATTGCAGGAGGTTGGAGCTCTCGTAAAGAGGCTTCTTCCGAAGTTTATGAGATGTTAAAGGCGGTATTTGAAAAGGCTGGTGCCTTTCAATTCACCGTTGGTCGTGATACTAAGGTTGAATTAGAAGACGGTGATAGGCTGGTCTTATTCCTGAACAGTAGAAGGGATAACGATAAACAGCCATTAGTTATCCTTAACGTTGATACCACTGATAGAAAACAATGGAAGAAAGAGAATCCAGACTATAAGCCAAAAGCTGATTCAGAGCCTGTAGCTGAAACCCCCCCAGAAGAATCTACTGACGAAGAATAGCGTATTAGAGGCGGGAGTTTGAGGGGACTCCCGCTCTCTTAAAAAATAAATAGGAACAGTAAGCCTTATTTTACGACTCAAATATTTTTCTAAAAGAAATGAAAAAATAAGAAGATATATATAATTAATATGTCTTGCATAGGAGGGTATAAAAGTCGGTGCGAGACATGGGTAGTTAATGAGATGTTACAGATTATGAAATTTAGAATGAGATTTAGATGGCATAGCATAGAGAATCACCCCTTGCATGGTGAATATGCAAAGAGAAAGATAGTAGAAGAGAGGATCTTAAGGTCTCGCAGAAGAAACCGCCCCCTGGGCTGGAATATCCCCCCTACGGATGGTTGTTATTTAGCCATAGCTATATTTATAGAGATAGTAGTATTGGTGGTTATTTTTGTTTCTTAGTCTGTTTTGTTATATAGTATATGTTATTGTTGTGGGTGTGGATGGGTGTGAATACTCCCCTCACCTCTCCTTTTCTCCTTCTTACAGTATTATCCTCTTGTTATTTGAGATTCATTATGTTACTTATATTACTTTATATGTTTATTAGGCGGCTAAAGAGGCGCAGAAACATTAATACTCAATATTATGAGCACAGATAAGAAGTCTTTTATTATCTACGGTATAAGGAGTAATGAGGAGGGGTTTAAAATTCTAGATTTTCTACATGCTTCTCCCCGTAATCCATTTTATAGATTGCGGTTGATGAACTATTTCGTAGAAATTCAAAAAGGCGCAGTTAGTAATAATATGGGTGTTTTTGATGGTATTTATTGTATATTAAAATTAAAGGATTGGAAAGTAGCATGGTGGTGTACGAAGAACTATTTTCTTAAGTACCTGCTATGGAAATTGTATAGATTTGACTTAGTAATTTCCGCTAATAAATTTCTTAAAATATATGGTAAAGAAAAAGATAACATTAAATTCTTTTCTCATTTTTGGTATTAATAATTTTAAAACTTATAAGCGAATTCGGTTTATTATATCTGGTGATGGTGATTATTGGGGAGCCGTCCAATACTATACAAATATGTATTATCTTGTTAGATATGGGGGCTCGAAATCACTAATATATTGGAGTGATAAGGAATATTTTGTAGAAAGCAAAGTGTGGTCTCTTCATAAGTTTAAAATTTGTATGCCTGCAGAAGAATTTATTAAGAAATATGGTTAAACAAAAGTTTATTGCTCCGTTAATTTATAATATCGAGAACGAGAAAGAATTAAATAAGATTAATAAGATCTTATATAAATACTCGCGAGTTTGGGATAAGAAAGGACATGTTCAGTTAAGTTCTTGGATGAAAGATAGTTGGCCCTATAGATGGGGCTTCTATCCTTGTTATATTTCTAAAGAAAAGCCTGGTAATAGATGGGATTGGATTATCTGTGCATATCAAAGTTCATATTTCCGAGAGCGTGAGATGTGGAAACTCCATTTATATGATTTGATAATAACTGGAAAAGAGTTTATAAAGATTTATGGTTAAGAAAAGAAATATGATTATTGAATTAAGCAAGTAGATTAAATAAATGGAATCAGAAAATGCCAGAAAAGAAGTAGAAATAGATTAACTAATTTAATTTTATAACTATGAAAAAATAACTATGAAAAAAATTGATTTATTAAAAAGAGACTTAGCAGATGTAAATATGTATGGTGATTTTAAAAGATGTCCTGTTTGTCGGCATCTATACAGAACGGGTTGGTGTTGTAGCGAATGTGGTTGGAATGGCGAAAAAAGGGATATTAAAGGATATAAAAAAGAATATAAACAGAGATAACGATTAAGATAATTTAATTTGTTTATGGGCGAGTGGCAATGATTTGTTAAGACCTTTACATTGTCTTTGAAAGGTGGAAATCCTTTATCGCCCACTATAAAATCTAACTAATCTAATATAAATTTATGAAAAAAGCAATATTAATAACGCTTCCCATAATTCTCTTTGCTTATTTGGTTGGAGATTTGATGGCAAGTGTTGGAGATAAAATGTGCTTAGAACCTTTTGTGTTTACAAGGTGGTTAGCCCTAAGAATTACCTTTATTTTTGGAATGCTTTTATTGATAGGATTTCGGGCTGGGCAATACTACGAAGATAATAGAGAATTATGAAAAAAGTAATTTCAACAGAAAAAAGACCAATTAAATTATGGTTAGATGATGTTGAAGAAGGAGCGATGGTTCAATTAAAGAACCTTGCTAATTTACCTTTTGTTTTTAAATGGGTATGTGCAATGCCAGATTGCCACCAGGGTTATGGTATGCCGATTGGCGGAGTATTAGCTACTAAAGATGTAATAATTCCTAATGCAGTCGGGGTTGATATTGGGTGCGGAATGTGTGCTGTTAAAACTTCTTTAACTGAAATAGATACAGATATTCTTAAAAAGATAATGGGAGAAGTTAGAAAAGTTATTCCTGTGGGATTTAGCCATCACGAAAAAGAGCAAAATAAGTATTTAATGCCACTTGACGATAATCCTTTCGGTAATTGGTTGCCCCCCGATGTGCCGATAATAAAACAACAATGGGAATCAGCTTTACATCAAATTGGCACACTCGGTGGAGGCAACCATTTTATAGAAATTCAAAAAGGTTCAGATGGACATATTTGGATAATGATACATAGTGGCAGTAGAAATCTTGGCTATAAAGTGGCTCAGTATTATAATAAATTGGCAGTTGAATTAAATGAAAAATGGTTTAGCAAAGTTCCAAAAGAATGGGAGTTAGCATTCTTGCCAATGCAAAGCAAAGAAGCAAAAGCATATTTAAGAGAAATGCAGTATTGTGTAGATTTCGCTTTAGCTAATAGGAAATTGATGATGAATAGAATAGTAGGCATTTTTCAATCTGAATTTTATAATGCAGATGGAGAAACAGATGGAGAAACAGATGGAGAAACAGATGGAGAAACAGATTGTGAATGTGGAAAAATGATAAATATAGCTCACAATTATGTTGCTTGTGAAAATCATTTTGGACAGAATGTCTGGGTTCATAGAAAAGGAGCAACACTAGCACGCAAAGGAACGATAGGAATAATCCCAGGTAGTCAAGGCACAAAATCTTATATTGTGGAAGGACTTGGTAATCCAGAAAGTTTTATGTCTTGCTCTCACGGAGCTGGTAGGGTTATGGGAAGAAAGCAAGCAAAGAGAGAACTGAATTTAAAAGAGCAGCAAGAGAAATTAGATAAGCAAGGAATACTACATTCAATTAGAGGAAAGGAAGATTTAGATGAAGCTCCAGATGCTTATAAACCGATAGATGTAGTAATGGAAAATCAGAAAGATTTAGTTAAGATATTGGTTGAACTTTCGCCATTGGCTGTTATTAAAGGTTAAATCAATAACTTAATTAATTGTCTTAGAAAATTTTGTTTTTTACGGATACGGTATCCGTATGTTATGGTAATTAAAATTTTAAATATATGGATAAAAATAGGTTTCGAAAGTTAGGTCTTGAAGAGGGCCATGCTTTACGCATCTTTCGAGGATTAAAAATAGGTGATCGAGTTGGCATAGATAAGAGAATAAAACTCTATCTATGTCGATGGGATTCTCGTATTAGAGGACGCTGTCCTATTTGTTCTCTTCCTTGGCTTAATTATTATGATAAATGTCTTGGTAAGGAATATATTCTTAATGTTAGAAATAGTCATTTACAGTTAGATAAAACAGGAAAGACAGGATTAACTTTAGAATTTAGAGGGGACTCTGGTTTACATCCATTTTCTCGATTTAAATTCTGTACACACTGGTTATATATAATTAGAACTGCTGAAGATGAACTTGAACGAAATCTTCAGAAGATAAAAATGAGTTATTATGGAAAAGAAAAGTAAGAGTTGTATTTATGCTAATCTGCTTGATTGTGAATATTGTAAAGAATTGAATAATGAAATAAAAATTCTTAAAGAAAAAGTATCAGATTTAGAAAAAGATGTAGAAACTAAAGATGATGCAAATGAGGAATTAAGAATTAAGATAGATAAAATTTTCAATCTTTCAAAAGATATGAAATATTATGCTGTTGCTATTGAAATAGAGGCTGGTGCTTAATTTGTGATTATATAAGAGTTTTAATCAATCAATTTAATTTTATTATTATGGAAAAAAAGAAAGTTCTAAAAAAATTCTGTGTTTCATACCGAAATGAATTTAGTGTTGAAATTACTGCTAAGAATGTAGAGGACGCCATTAAAATTGCTGAAAAACAAAGTAAATGGGAACAGCTTGGTGATTTATGGCAAGGATATCTTGAAGCTAAAGAAGTTAAATAAAGTTATTTAAATTAACTTAATTTTATTAATATGTGTTTATGAAAGAATACAAAGTTTTATCATCAGCCAAAGTTTATTTTGAAGATGTGGTTAAGGCAAAAAACTTATCAGAAGCCAAAAAAATTGCTAAAAATACTCTTCTTAATATTGATGCTGATATTTCTGACCCCTCTCTTCTGCCACAAGACAAATACGAAATAGATAAGATTGAAAGGGTAGAAGAAATAGATTAAAGGTCGCTTAATTTAATTTATTATTAATATATGTTTATGAAAATTAAAGTTAAACAGAAAAAAGTTAAATGTTGTTCTTGCGGAAAGTTAATTCAACCTATTAAAGAACATCAGGTTGGATCAGTGATAACAACTTGGGTTTGTAAGGATTGTCAAAGCCAGAGAAAGCTTTTTTGTTCAACTTGTATGAAAGAAGTTATCCCCAAGGTGATTAAAATTGAATGGCGTACTCTTCATTTAGCAGGTGGAAATGCGTCTTTATTCCGTTATAATTTGATCTGTCCTAGCTGTGATGGAGAACTCTATCCTGAAGACGATAAGAAATTTGGAATGCATGATATGTTTTGCCCTGAGTGTGGTAAATGGGTGAATACTGAAATTCATTCATTCCAATATTCTTATGAAATACTCTGTCCAGAGTGTGGATATGTCTTTGATGAAGATTAATTTATGAAATTTAATAAGTTAAAGATTGTTTATAATAGTATAATTCATTTAAGTAAATTATGAAACTATATATGTTTATAAAAGGATTTATAATAGGAGCTCTTATAGAATGGTTTTTTATTCTTAATCTCTATGTTATTAAATATGTTTTTACAGATTGGTTTATTAAGTCTAAGGAATTAACTATAATTCATAAAGTTCAAGATGGAATTAGAAAAAGACTTAAGCAGAAAAGTTAAATGTTATAATTTAATTAAAGTGCCTGGTGAGGTTGGCCAGGTGTAATCAATTTGAGGTTAAATATGAATAAAAAGAAAAGACAGAAAGATATAAAAAAGCTAGATAAATTTATAGTTCTCTGGGAAGATCCTGATCTTGGAAAAAGTATTCAGCATCCTGATAGTTTCTTAGCTGCTGAAAAATTTGTTAATCTTTTAATTTTAGAAGATGGAATAGATGAGTCAGATATTATGGTTTATAGATATGATGAAAAATACAGACCATCTGTAGTTTCCGTCTCACTTAATAAAGTTGAGTTTTAGCTTAGTTTGGTCAGCTAAGTTTAATATATCGAGGTGTAATTATGGTTTTAAAGTAAGGCACCTCAAAAGTAAATATGGTTAATGGAAGATATCGTTCTCAAACTCATCCTATTGATGTTAAGCATTTTGCTCAAAAGGATTTGCGAGAGCATCGTAGAAAGATACTCATTACTTTGCTTCAAACTGGTAAAGATATAAAGCTAGCTAAGAAGCTAACTGATGAATTGTTACCATTTATTTATAAGCCTTATAGTCGAATTAAGTGCTTAATAATGGAAATGATTCCTGAAGATATTTATTTGGAATCGATTTATAAATATCTTAAAGCTAAGAATGAGCATAATGGTTCTGAGGAAGAGATTTGGGATTATGTTAAAAAGGAGGTGGAGAAAAAGTCGGTTGATCCTTTCTAATTAATTTAATTTAATTTTAGATTTATGCGTACTCCAAAAGTTCAAAAAACAAATCTTAAGAAGCTCTTTAAAAAACTTGAAAATATTCTTGATAAAGGTATTATTAAGCCTGGTGTAATAAGTGGTGTTCCTGAGTCTATTTATTTTCAACAAACAATGACTGAGAAGGATCGTTTAATTCGTGATAAAATAGCTTGTTTACTCGCAGTTACTTGGAACTATCTCGATGAGATTGAAGACAATGACCTTCGAATAGCTATTTTTAGAGTTATATTAAAATTTGTTGGAGATAAAATATAAATAGGTATGGTCGTCCTATTTTAATTAATTATATTGAATTTATGCAATCAGTAAATCTTAAAGAACTTAAACGAGTTCTTCCAACTTATTTCGATCTTAAGATTCCTCTTTTGTTGTGGGGAAAACCTTCTACAGCTAAGTCTTCTATGATAAGACAATTTGCTAAAGAGATGGCCAAGCAAAAGAATCTTAAGTATTCTGAAGATGACTTTGGAAAAGATATATTTACTTGTAAAGTAATTCATCTATCCCAATTTGATTCTTCAGATCTTCGTGGTCTTCCTATTAAAATAGATAAGAATGGTTATACAGCAACAACATTTATTCCAGGTGAAGAACTTCCTCGTGAAGGACAAGGCATTATTTTTCTGGATGAGATTTCAATGGCAGATGAAATTACCAGAAAGGCATGTTATCAGTATATTCTTGAAGGTCGTTATACAAATTTACCGACAGTCTTAGATAAGAATGGTTTGCCATCTTTCTGGAGAGTTGCTGCTTCTAATGAAGAAACTGATTTTAGTAATATCAATGAACTTGGTTTAGCTTTGCTTCGAAGATTTAATCACTTGCAGGTTGTTCCTGAGGCAGAAGAAATCTTAAATTATTTTTACAAGATAGGTGTTCATCCTTTAGTAATTGCTTATCTTGAAAATTTTCGTTCCAATTTCTTTCCACAAAAGTGGACTAGGAAATTGGTGGAAATCAAAGCTAATCCGTTTCCTTGTACGTGGGAACAGGTGTCTGATATTCTAAAAACTTTCTCTAATTCTGAAATGGCCGGAGGACACACTATTAATATTTTAGTTTCTGGTGCCGTAGGTCCTGAGATAGGAAGAGAATTTGTGTCCTTTGTAAAACTTAGCAAGGTAGTTAAACTAGCTGAGGTTTTAGCTAATCCTGAAGAAGCTTTTGCAAAGATTGGAAAGCATGATCAGCGTATTTCAATTAAATACGCTATACTTGCTGAAATAGGACAGCTATGGATTAGAGGAAAGAAAGATCCTGATGTTATTAAAGTCGACAGGATCTTGAAATGTTTAGACCCTGTGTTCCAAACATTCTTCTTAAAACTTTTGGTGAGAAGAACTCCAGCAAAATTGTTGGGTAATTCTTCAATTAGACAGCTATTCCAAAAGTTAGGATGTTATTTAAGCGATGAAGATGATGATGCCAAAGGACAGAATAATAAGAGCTAAAGCTCAGCTTTTGCTCTATGAGCCCTTCTGGGGCCAGTTAGTTGCTTATATAAATGAAATTGAAACTCAGTCAATCCCAACTATGGGAGTTGATTTAGCTGGTAATCTTTATTTTAATGTGAAATTTTTAGAAGGTTTAACTAATAAACAACTTCGTTTGGTTCTTGAACATGAAATTCTTCATGTGGCCTTACTTCATCCTCTACGTGGTAAAAGCTTTAATAAGATATTTTGGAACATTGCTTGTGATTTGAAAGTTAATTCTATGTTACCTGAAAAGCCTACAAAGGATGCTTTAGTTCCTGATTTTCATGGAGATTTTAAATTTGGTAAATATACTATTAAAGATATTCCACATAAAAGTGAAGAGAATGTTTATGATGAGTTAATGAAAATTCCTGAAAATCAATTACCTGAAGTTAGAATGGATATAATTTTTACTGGTAGAGGTTTAAATTCTTCAACTAGTAAAAGTAAAAAAGGTCAATCAAGTTCTCAATCTATTGTTGGTGGTGAATTGGTTAATAAAACTATGTCATCTCAAGAACAAGCTGATTTAAAGCATCGCTGGGATTCTATATTACAAGGCCTGAAAACTCAAGGAATTATGCCCGGGGGTATTAAACGACAATTATTTCCTGAAGGTCCTACTCAGATTAATTGGAGATTCTTTTTACATGGAAGATTTGCAAGGTTATATAAACAATTAAGTTGGCGAAGACCTTCTAAAAAACTGCTGCCTTTTTATTTCCCAGGTAAAGAAAGGTCGATAGGAATAAAAGCAGTAGTTGCGTTTGATACTTCTGGTTCAATGTCACAAGAAGAATTAAGTGAAGCTTTGGCTGAATTGCTTGGTATCTCTCATCAGTTTCCAAATATCCATATTCAAATTTTGGCTTGTGATTCTAAGATTCATACAATTCTGAATATTAAATCTTTAACTCCTTCTAAGATTTCCAAGCTTGATTTGGAAGGCGGAGGTGGTACAGATTTCAGACCTGTCTTTAAATGGGTAAAACAAAACGTAGGCTATGGAATAGATTGTTTAATTTACTTTTCTGATGGATATGGTAGTTTTCCTATTCAGGTTCCACCTTATCCTGTATTTTGGGTTTCACATTCAGGTAAGGAAAAAGTTGATTGGCCTTTTGGAGAATTATTATTATTAAAATAATATGATTTACAAAGAATGGGAACAAAAAAACCAAAATAAACTTGTTTTGGATTATCTGAATTATTTGCAAAGCATTTTTAAAGATTGGAAAGGAATTGGAATATCTCCTATTTCTAGTATTGGAAGCTATGAAGAATGGGCCAAGGGTAGTTATAAATTATATCTAAAAGAAATTAAAATTAAAGCATGATAAAAAAATTAAAAGAATCATTAGATGAATTACACGGTTATAATAAACAATATCTTGAATCGTATCAGAAATATAGTGCAATGGAAACTAAGCTTAGTTCTGGGATTGGACAATTACAGATTCAGATTAATGAATATATGGTTTCTTTAATTCCTGATTTTGAGAAAATGGCTTCTTATTTTAATGACTCAAGATCTGATTTAGAACAAAACTTAAATGATATAGTTAGTCTTTATCTGCCGAATGAAAAACAAATTTATCCAGTTTGGAAAAACAAGAAGCCTAGTAATGCTTATAGATTTCGTTATTGTAAGAGAATAAGAGCTTTTGGATTAGTTCAACCCTATATGCAAATTCCTTTTTTAAGATTGTTTTCGTATTATAAAGGAGATGTATTTAGTAATGGAATAATCAGTAATAGTAATGGAATAATAAACAGTAATAATATTGAATGGGATGTGTATACAACACTTAAGTCAAAAGTTTCTATGGAAGGGTTTAAAGTTATTAAATACTGTCTACAGAATTATTATAAATACCGTGAATTTTTAAGTGGGCGATGGTCCAAAGGATTTAAAATCCCGCTTGAGAAATTTACTGTTGAATATAATATTGGTTATTCAGAAAAGCCAGGAGTTGATTTTCATTTTAATTCATCAGACTTAATAGATAAAAGCCTTGTGTCTGCAGAGAATTTAAAAAGATATTTACTTCAATGGAATCATACTTGGACTTTTAGTGATCCAGAAAAGGTAGAAAGGTATTATTCATTTCTAAAGAATTTTTTCGGTTATATTGATTCTCAAGAGTTTAGTATTGAGTTTAATTCAAAATTAGATATCCTTAGAAAGATTGTTGCTTTTACTAAAGATGTAAAAGAAAAAGCTAAGGCTTATCAATTAGTTAAGACACTTAAGAGTAATAATATTTAATTAGTATATATATGGATAAACAAGAATTAAAAGTTTATTTAGAAAGTATTGAAAGTGTTAATTCTACTTTAAGACAAATAGAAAAGGCCGGTAAAAAACTTTGTAGGAAATTTTGTAAGCTTCATTTTGTTAAGTTTATTAAAGATCTTTATAGAATGTGGGATACTCGAGAAGAAATTCTTTTAATTTTAGCAAGGTCAGTTCCTCTTATTGCTAAGCTTGAATGGGGTATTTCTAAAAGAATAGATAAGTTTCCTTTTAAAGGGATAAGTAAAAAAGAAATTAAAATAATGAAGTCGCTTAATGTAAGTAATTATTGGGCACCCATTCATAGTTTAGAAAGGATAGGATTTAATTCTACATTTGGTCTTAAGGATTTAGGTGCTAAAAAAACGCCTTTAATTACTAAGTTCTTAAATAATCTTGCATGGATAAAACCTTATTTATTTATAGAAGTAGAGGATCAGGAGAACGACGAAAAAAGTGCAATTTATTATTGGGATTTTTCTTCATTTTCAGACCCAAAGAAACCTCTGATTAATTTAGATGCTCTTGACCTTCTATTTTATGGCCATCAACTTTTTAGTGATTTAATAAATTTTGTTAAGAGAGAAACTAATAAAAAGAAACTTGTAATTTGTATTGAACGTAAAAGGTTTGGTTTAGAATCGGGGTATTCAGGTCTGGAAATTACATTTAGAAGAGATAAGGATCGTTATTCAGCCTGTGGTATTCCAGAAGTTTTTAGCTTTAGCGAAGCTGATTCTACGGGAGAGGGTTTTGATTTTATGATTAATACTACTGCTTATAAACTTTTAAAATGGTTTGTGAAAAATTTTGATGAATTCAAAATAATTTCAGAACAGAAATTTAAAGAGTATAAGTATATTCAAGATGAACTGGTAGATTTTCTTGCTAAGGCAAATAAATATAAAGTATCACTTGACTTATTGGATCGTCTTAAGAACAAGAAGGTTTAATTATGAAAATGAAATTTTCTCTTGAGCATATCATAAAGTGTCAAGAAAAACTTAAAAATTTTAGGTTTGGTTCTGATTATCCATTATTAGCCTTTCTTGATTATTGGATTCCTATAGTTCAATTTATTCCTTCGGAAGATTTAGAATGGTCAATGGATCAAGATCTTAAATTATTATATAATCCTCAAATGGTAATTTATGGTAATAAAGATAAGTTAGCATTTTGTCTTGCTCATGAACTTTTACATCTTATCTTTTTACATGTATTTATTAAGGAAGCTAGATATTCAGAAATTTTAGAAACTTGTGCGGATGTTCTAATTAATACCTTTATCAAGAATACTAGTAATTTACAGATATTCTCAAGTCTTGTAGCTAAGGATAATAAGTTTAATTTGTGTGGACAAACTATTGATGTTAAAGAGAAGAGTCTTTATAGTCTTTATCATGAGGTGGTCACAGCTTATAAGAAGAGTAAGGATAATGAAATTAAGATAGATATGAAATCTTTAGAAAATTATCTTAAAATTCTTTTAAGTTATCCTGATGTTAAAGAAAAGACTCAGACTATTGGATAAGTTTAAGGTGCTCCGGGAAGGAGGGTCTCGGGGCACTTGACACTTTTTTTTAAATTGTGTAAGATTAAGATAGTCATCTACGACTGATTGAATTTTTATGGTTTATAAATTTACTTCGATATTTTTATTTTATCTTTATAATCAGTTATTTAAAGAAAGGAGCATTGTCTTTCAAGGTAAAGATATCGGTATTAAGAGATTAAAAATACATGGCACGAAAGTTTTATTACGTTATTTTCCTTTAGGTGATTTTATATTTGTCGAGCAAAATCCTTTTAAAAGGTCGAAGCATGCCCGGAAAGCTCGTAAGGGCAAGAAGATTGCTTGGTTAATTAATAGAAAAAAAAATCAATATGTTGCCAGAGTTACAAAAGATAAAGTCTTCCGAAAAGAAAAATTTGGATGAAGATTATCTTGTAATCCCCCCTAAGAAAAAAGCGATACTTGACTTGTTCAAAACTTCTACTTTTGATAAACCTCTTGATATTAGGTCATCTTATTTCTGTGGGATTATTTTACCAGTCTTTGTGGGGATAGCAATTCTTTTCCATTTATTTGCTTTGTATTCAGCCAAATATCCTTTACTCTTAATTTTTGAATTCCTTTTAATTTTGGATATTATTCACACGCTAAAGTATTATTCGATACAACTTTTGCGTATTAAGAAACCTGACAAGAGATAAAGATGAGTTTTGAAGAATTAGAATTTTGGACTCCCGCAAATTTGGAGATCCTTACTCGTCGTTTAGGAGGAGAAGATTTTGATATTATTCAAAAGGATCTTAATCTTTCTACTAAAGAAATGGTTAAAGTAATTACTAATCCCAGTTTTATTAAACGCTTTGAAGATCAAATTACAGACATTTCTACTGCCCAAATTTGTGAACATCGAAAACGTTTGGATACATTCTTACAATATTTGTGGGAAGAAATTAAAGGTGAAAAAAAAGTGAATCCTGCTTTGATTAGAGAGTATGGGCGAATTCTTACTGCCCTTGTAGGACAAGATCGTTCGCCCAAGACTTTGGGAAAACTTAGTCTTACTAAAATAGAAAGGTTAAATATTGGGAAACCGGAATCAATTCAAAAGGCTAAAAGACAATTAGGTATTATAGATCAAAATGTTGAAGAAGAAACAGGAAGAAATCCTTCCGTGGATTCTGGAGAAAAAACTTAAGACTGATGATTATCGTGATTTTGAATTTCACGATCATCGTTTTCTTGTTGATTATCTTACTAATTTTTCTAAACGAATAGTAATTCGTAAGTGTACTCAAGTAGGATTTTCTCTAGCCACGCTTTTAAAACTTTTATATCTTGCGGATACTAAGACCCATCCTGTTTCTGTTTTGTATACTTTACCAACTGATCCAGATACTAAGGATTTTGTTCGAACAAAGTTTGATCCTCTTGTTTTTAATTCTTTGCTTAAAGAACATGCAGAAGGCGTTAACCGAAAAGAAAAAGTATATTCAATTAAATTAAAAAAGATTAAGGGTTCTAATTTTTATTTCCGTGGTGCACGGAGTTTAATGCGTGCTCTTTCTATTTCTGCTGATATTTGGGTTGGGGATGAGATAGATTATCAAAGTGAAATTATTAGTGATGCATTTGAAGAACGACTTAAAGGTTCTCAATCCTTAGGAATGATTTGGCAAATTTCTAATCCTTCTTATGAAGGAGTTGGTATTTCTAAATTATATGAAGAATCAAATCAAAATGAGTGGTGGATTAGATGTCCTTATTGTAATAAATATCAACGATTAACTTGGCCTGAATCTGTTGATCTTGAGTCTAAGATTTTTATTTGTAAAAATTGTAAAAGGAAACTTGAGAGAAATACTCGGGCTAGAGGAATTTGGCGTCCTAAATATCCGGACCGTGAAACAGAGGGATATGCTATATCTCGTTTAATGGCTCCTTGGATTCCTGCTTCAGATATTATTAAATCTTATGAAACAAAAACTCCTAAACATTTTTCTCAATTTGTTTTAGGTGAGCCCTTTCGAGGGAATCAAGCGGTTGAGGTTCGAAAAAAGTTTCGAAAATATAAAACTAAATTTGTTTCAAGTACAGGGACGCGAATTGTGGGAATTGATCAAGGAGATTCATTTCATGTCACAAGTGCTATTTTAAAAAATGATATTCTTGTTCACTCTAAGTTTGCTGTAGTCAGTGAACTTCAAGATCTTTCTGATTTACTTACTTCTTTAGCTCCTGACTTTGTAGTCATGGATGCTTTACCAAATAAACATACCGCAAGATTTCTTCAAAATCATTATGGACGCAAGAAATTTTTCTTAGCCTTGGAAAGAGATTGGCGTCAACAAAAGCACGGTCAATTTTTTGAGTTTGATCGAAAACAAGGAGTGGTTCATGCTGATCGTACTGAAATTATAGATGCGTTTTTTGATCTTCTTGAAAATTCAAAGATTAGAATTTATGATAAATCTGGAATGCTTGAAGATGTTAAAAAACATCTGGGTGGTGTGGTTCCTGACACTCGGGAAATCAATGGACTCTCTCGACGCATTTATAAAAAAACAGGTATTAATGATTTTTTATTTGCCATGACTTTTGCACTGTTAGGTGTGTTACATTACAAACCTAACTTTGCTTCTCCTAAAGTACTTGACAAGAAAAATGATGATGTTAAAGTTAAAGGTACAAAAGATCATTCTTTTGGAAGTGATCCTTTATTTAGAAAAGCTATCTTAGGTCATACGGAGGGTTATACTATTATTCGTCCTAAAATTTAATTCATGGATAATTTACTTAAGTACGTTAGTCAAGCGATCGGGACACATTCAAACTTTTTAAATGCTACCGATACGAATTTAAATTACCTTTATTTTGGTAAAAGCGTGGGGCTTAGTTTACCAACTCGTAATAATCTTGGTCAAGTAACACACGGTCTTTATGATACGGGTGCGGGTGTTCTTATAGATGCTTTAGCTTCAACAAAAACAAATCCATTTTCACCACTTTATTCATTGATACGTCCCCTGTTTCAGGAGATGTATAAATCTTCTATTCATGTTCGTGTTGATCCTCTTCCTCCAATAAAAAATAAAGAGGGATCTTATGAATTTGCTCGCACCTTAGAAATTTATCTTAAAAATTTATTTGAAACATTACCTATTAAATTAGCCACTGGCATTCCAGAATTAATGGCCCGTGGTTATTTTGGTTTATATTCTGATGCAAAGAATGTTTGGGTGGTTAAGGCTGAGAATTTAATTCCTGGTAACCAGGGCATTTCAAATCTTATTGATCAGCCATTTATTATTCGACGCACTTATCCAAGAAAGTCTTCTTTATTATCAGCTCTTCCTACTAAAGGAGATGAAAGAGTTAACCAAGGTGGAATTGAAGAATTGGATACACTTCAAATGTTTGATACAGTTCAGGTAAAAGAAATCTGGAGTCGAGATTTAAGTTTGCGAAAATTAGTACTTCCCTCTGATTCTACTATTTTTTCTGAAACTGTTAGTCCTTTTGTATATCCTATCTTTTTATTAAAGGATGGTTTTGAGGCAGGACAGTTTTATCCTATGCCAATTCTTACTCGTATTCGTCCTAGCCTTGATAAATTAACTGTGGTATCTGCTGCAATTTCGGACTCTGTAAATAAGCAAGCAAAACCATTACTTGTTTATGATGAAGAATCTGGTATTGATCCAGACAAGTTAAAAGCTCAACTTGAAACTGGTCAAAAAAATATTATTATTGGAAAGACTACTTTAGGCGATATCAATTATAAACGTCCAGGTGCTTTGCCTAATTATGTTTTTAGTTATAAAGCAGATATGCTTAAAGATATTAGTGATGCGCTTGGTTTTTATACCCCTCCACTTGCTGGGAAAGTACGTGAGAGAGGAGCATTAGAAGCAATGTTAAGAGCAACTATGTCAGAATGGCGTTATGTTTCTGCTTTGGTTGAACATACTTTGACAAATTTGGCAGATTATGTTTTGAATTATATGCAAAATAATTATTTTGATTTTGTTGATAAGCTTGGAATTCATTATCCATCGTCTCTTGTTTTTAAGAAATCAAAATTTAAGGCACATGTAAAATTAGTTTCTCCTGGTTCATTTACTTTGGCTGGTGATCAGTCTGCAGTTTTAAGAAAGTATACAATGAAATTAATTTCTAGACGACAAGCTCTTGAAGAATTAGGTTATCCTGATCCTAATAAAATAGTAGATGAAATTAAGGATGAAATATCTAGTGATGTTGGTTTGGCTGAGAAACTTAAGAGACCTCAAGTGAGCGTAGTTAATAAAGTTAAGTTAGCATTAGATACATTGGATTATAAACCTATTGTTAAAGAGCTTGCTCCTGAGAAAATTCTTGTCAAGGTTAAGATGGAAGATATAGATGAAGCTAAGTTCATTCTTTCAGAATTTGGGAATAAGGTTATGATTAAGGGAGTCATTTCAAAAAAAGTAAAATTTGAGAAAGAAGAAGAAGAAGAAAAATCTGTGTCTGAGCCTTCTGTTTCTCCGACACCGCCACCTTCTGTTTCTGTACCCCCTTCTGTAACGCCTAAGTCGGAAACTAAGATACCAGTATCCTCCCCTCCTGCAGTAGCAGAACCTTCTTCGTCTGCAAAGTCATCTAAAAAGAAGATATTTCCCATAAGTTATTTAAAGAAATTGGCACTTAAAACTAGAGAGATTGTTAAAAAGGAAGAGATAGAGGGTTACATATCTAGATATCCTGGTCTTTATTTAGTAGAACCTCACGCTGTTTCTATTTATAAAGGTAAGAAGCTTTTAATAATTAAATCTCGATTATTTGATATTGTAGATTCTCCACATATTTTAATAGGTGAAAATGCTTATGGTCTTCTTATCCCAAGGAAAGTTATTCAAATAAGTCTTAAGACTTTTGATAATCTAAGAAAATACCATCTTATTTCTGAAGAAGAAAGAAAGAAATGGTGGCCTGATAGAAAGAAGCTTTTTGCTTATTTATTTGAATTTTACAAATTTGGACAGCCTATGACTTATAAAAGAAAAGAAGGTGTTCAGACTTTTCAAAAAGAAGTTTTATCTAAAAAAGAAACTGAAGGAGTTCCTGTTACTGGTGATTTAAAGCCTTATTTAATTAAGCCATGGAAAGTTCCTCCTCCACATAAGCCTGAGAAGAAAGCCTTAAAACCTTATGAGCTCTTTGATTTTAAGCGATTGGCTCAAGCTATCCCTAATGCAACTTATAATATTTCATGGAAAGGAGATGGTGTATATGGGTATTGTTGGAAGGTAGGTGATGAAATCAGATTCTATTCCGATCAAGGAAATAGGTTTGCTGATGAAAGAGTAAAGTCTCTATATCTTCCAATAAAGTTATTGTTTAAAGGACAGGATGTTTTGCTTGCTGGTGAAATTATGTTAAAAGAAAAGATTCACCAAGATGTTGCCGGCTTTGTTCATAAGCATGGTAAACCTACGTCTGAAGAAGAAAAAGGATTATTTTTCGCAATGTGGGATATTTTATATCTAAGTGGAAAATCATTAGCTGAGAAAGCTTTTATTGATAGATGGAGAATACTTAATCTTAAACTTAAGTCAGATGCTTGGTATAAAGGCAAGATTTATCGTGTCCGTAATTCTAATTTAAAACGAAATTCTTTACCAAAAGCTTATAAGAAATATCGTTCACATGAAGGTGCTTTTATTCGTGATGTCGATGCTGCTTATTGGTCTACACATACGAGTTATAAAACTAAAGAACTTGCTGAGATTGATGTTAAAGTTATAGGGGTTGAGAAAACTAAAGTTGGTTTGCCAATTTTTAAATGTGTTTTGGCAGATGGAACTTACATTGGAAAAACTTATGCGCAAGCTGAAGTTAAGGCAAAGAAAGGTGATGTTATCCGTGTCCAGGTTGATCACGTTTCTTTGAGACTAGATGGAAGTATTGGTTGGTTTGCTCCCAGGCCCGCGAAAGTTAAAGGAAGGATAACTGATAAAAGGCCATCACTTAAACAAGAGGGGATTGGGCGACCTGATACTTTATCGTTTGTTAAGGAACTTTATTTAGCAAAGGGCGGCACAGAAAAGAAATGGGAAATTTGGTATCCTAAGTATCTTATTTGGAAAAAGACTAAGATGTCTAAAATTTAATTATGAGTAAACTTATAAAACCACAGATGGTTTTACTTCCTATGGTAACTCGTGCTTTGTCTATCTTAGATGGATTAAAAGGAAAAGTTTACGTAGTGGGAGGCTTGCCTTCGTTTGGCTATACTTATCGTGATATTGATATTATAGTAACCGAGGAAGATGATATTAAAAAAGTGAAACAGGCCTTATTTAATTATAAGGGAATGATTGAAATTACTGTTTCGAAACTTAAGCCTCATATGAAAATTTATTTAACTGTAGATAATAAGTGGGCTTCGGGTCGTAAAGAATTAGGTGGAGCCAATAAGAGTCCATTTGCTAAGAAGTTTTTTTAATAATAGATGTTTGTTTTAATATATGAAACTCAAAGTTACTAAAACAGTTTCTGGCAAACATTTTAAACTTTATCAAGAAGTTCTTAAAAAGAAAGGTATTAAAGTGCCGACGAAAGCTGAGTTTTTAAAAAGGACTCTTAAATTAGTTCATGCACAAGATGAGCATTTGGAATGGATAGATTTTTATCCAGCTCAATTTACTCTGCAGTTGCATGGATGGTTTGATGAGGGGACTTATCGAAACCTCTCTGAAATTAAGAAAGTTATTAATTCTGCTTTGAAACGAAAGATAGATCCTATTGCAGTTTTAAAAGGTAAGTGGCATTATGACTTGAGAGTTTTAAAACATAAGGCACCTGCATGGTTTGGCTGTACTTTATTTCGGGCTCCTTTTACTTCTGTTCCTGAAGATAAGGCCCAGGGTACTGTTAAGGGTTATCAAGCTATTGCTAAAGGTAACGTTAAAGAGCTTCAGAAATTTCTTCGTGAGAAAGCTCAAGCTGCAATGGCTACGGAGGGTGTGGCCGAAAGAAGAGATATGTTGTTTTGGTTTAATCTTAAGGAGAAGTTTTGGACTCCGCCTGGGGCAGGAACGCCTACGAGTCAGCCTGGTGCTATGGTTGCTATTGAATTTCAACAACCAGCTGTTTTACATCGACGAGAATTAGATTTTTGGGATATTACTTATTTAGGTAAGTATTTTAATGGCCGTTATTATTTCCGTCTAGTTGAACGAAAGCTTAGAAAAGATGAGCTTCAGCTTTGGCAGATAAAAGAAATAGAGACAAAAAAGAAGAAAGCTTTTTATGGTCTTGGTTTTTATATGTGGCGAGGTAAAAAATCTTTTAGACTCAACGTTATGAAAAGGGTTGCTAAAAGAAAACAAGTTGTAGAACCAATTAATGTGGACGATCAAAAAGACTTTACTATTTCTCAAGTGCCACGTTCGCAGACCTGGAAATTTAGGAGAGGCGGTAAATTAATTAGTGTTTCTATTTAAAGGTCTTGACAAGTTTTTGTAATAATTTAAAATTAAGTTATAGTTAGATTTAATTTATGTTTTTAATTTTTGTGTTATGGCTAGTAAAAAAGCTAAAGCTTATGCAAAGCCGTATGCGAAAGCGTATGCCAAAAAAGGCGAAGCTTACGCTAAAGCGTATGCGAAAAAGAAAAAAAAGGGAGCAAAGAAAACGAAGAAAGTCTCTATGAAGAATACTGCTAAGAAAATGTTGAAAGACAATGCATATGGTTATGGTTATGGTCTGAAAGAAAAAGCTGGTAAATAATAGATAATTTACAAAGGTCGAAATATTTAATTTACATCGATCTTAATTTAAAGTTTTATGCGTTTAAAAATGAAATTTCATCTTCCTATTGAGATGGACGAACCAAGCTCAGAGGAAGAAGAGGAACAAAAAGTAGAAGAAACCGAAAAACCTGATAAGTCTTCAGATGATCCTTCTGTAGATAAGAAGGAGGAAGTTAAAGATAAAAAGGAAGAAAATTCTTTCGGGGAATATAAAGAGGAAGTCGATACTAAGTTTGAAGAAGTTGGTGAAAAGCTAGATAAAGTTTTGTCTAAACTTGACAATGTAAATGATAACGAAGATGATGAAGAAGATGATGAGTATTTTGATGACACTGATTTAGAAGAAGATGAAGAGAAAGAAAAAAAGGAAGTTAAGACAGAGGCTAAGCCTGATGAGAAGAAAGAAACTAAGAAAGAAGTTGATCTCGAGGTAGAGTTGGCCAAAGAAACTAGGTATCGAGAAAACCAAGATAAGTTTCAGGGTAAAACCCTTGAACGTCTTAGTCATCTTGAACAAGCCGAGCGGTCTCGTAACTTAGATTCTAAGTTGTCAGAGCTAACTCAAAAATATCCTAAGGCTGATCGTAAGCAAGTTCTTAGAGCAATTGCTGCTGAGTCGGATGATTCTAAACGTTCAGTTGAGGATATAGTTTCAGAAATTCACAAATTCGAAGTGGATCGTGAAGAAAAGCTTCGAAAAGATATAGGCCAGGAAATCGAAGATAAGATGAAAAAGGAGCAAAAAAACAATGTCTCCATTCCTCAAAATTCTTCGCCTGGCAACTCTAAAACCTCGCAGCCGAAGAAGGACGAGTTTCCTGCTCGTGATCAGCAGGATCTTGCCTGGGAAACGGCTGCAGACAAAGCAAAGGCCGAGGTTGAAGAGTAATTGCAGTGTTTAATTTAGTAAAGTTAATAAATTGCTAGTATGGCTAAATTAAGTGAAATTCAAGCCATCACTAGACGTTATTATCTTCCTGTATTAGTGGATCAAGTTTATGAGAAGTCTCCTTTATTGAGACGGATCTTTAAAGTTGCTGAGGAAGGAAAGTTTGGAATGGGTGTTTTGTCTGCTACTGGACGTGATATTGTTGAGCCTTTAGAGTACCAAGAGACAGGTGATGTCTCTGGTTCTCATGGTGCTTATGATTGTGATGACACATGGTCAGGCGATACTACTGAAAATATTACCGGAGCGGTTTATAATTGGAAGCAATACCATAGCACCATTAAAATCTGTTTGATTAATTTACAGAAGAATACCGGTGCAGCTAGAATGATTGATTTAGCAGCTATTAGATTTAGGGCTGCTACCAAGAATTTGAGAAAGGATATTGCTACTGATATGTATTCTACTGAGTTGGGTGCTACCAAAAAGATCGTTGGTCTTCGCGGTATAACTGCTCAGACAGGTACTTTAGGTAACATTGACAAGGCTACGAATGCGTTTTGGCAAGGCTATAACAAAGCTGTTGGAGCTGCTTTAACTTGGGCACATTTGAATGACGCTTATGTAAAGACCAAGAAATATGGTGCTGGAGAGACTCCTACCATAATTGTTGGATCAGAAGGCGCTCTTCAAAAGTATGAAGATAACTACACCAAGGTAGACACTGGAACCCATGGTGTTAGATATCTTGTAACCCCAGGTAAAGTATTGGCAGGTGGTTTTAGAGCTTTTAGCTTTAAAGGTACTCCATTCGTAAGCGATCCTTTCTGTCCTTCTAGCACAGTATTTGTTTTGAATGAGAATTTCTTGCATGCTCGAAAGTTACTCGAATTTGTTGATACTGGTTGGAAAAGTCTTGAAATTAATGGTAAAGACTGGGTTCAGAATACAATTAAGGGTTATTTTGCCTTCACTTGTAACATGTGTAAGAAACAGGGATATTTATCTAACGTCACTGAAGCGTAAGGATTACTAATTTAAACGAGAGGCTGAGCCTTTGCTGGTTTGGCCTCTTTGGTTCTATGGAGCATATTACTTTTATAACTTGGAAAACTTCTGGGATTGCTAGAGATATTTTACATTTTCGTGATGGTTCTATACCTCTAGTGGAAGGGCGTTCTTTTTTAATTAATTCTTTAGTTGCACGTGCGAAAACTAAGTGGGTATGTATTCATTCACCTACTGTCAAAGTAAATCTTGAATCTGATTATTTTGCTACAGTAACTAGGAGATATAAAACTGATGTTATTCTATCGGTAGGTAAGGATTGGAAAAAAGACCGAATCTTACTTGACACAATTAATTTTGCTGTTATAATTAAGAAGAAGCGGTATCTACCTTTAGATACAAACCGCTCTGATACTGAAGCGCTTAAGTATTGGCTCGATGTTTTAATTAGGCCTGTTCAGTATTGCCAATGTTTTAGATCAACTTGGCTTAAACGTTCTTTTTGGACGTTAAAATAGAAGTGTTTAATATGTATGTAGTTATTTATCCTATAGCCAAATATACTTGGCTTAAAAAATTTTTAGAAGGTAAAGGAATCTCTGTTAGTTATCGGTTAAAGAAACCAGTCTCTTGGCCCAAAGATGCTAAAATTAATGTTTTACATTATACGGGCCAAACTACTTCTAATAACTTTAGAGATAAAAGAAGATATTTTAGAAAGATTTCTTCTGTTGTAAATCAACTGAAACCTGATTTAGTTATTTTACATAAAACAAATTTTCAGCATTTGTCCAATTTTTGGCCTTATGCTTATATTCCTTTATCTTCAAAATCTGATTTAAATAAAGTTATTAGTTGTTATACAAATGCTGCTGACTTAGTTAAACTTTATTTTAGTTATTTAGGCTTGACTTATGATATCAAGTCTATTTTTAGTTCAGCACGTTATGCTCGTTATTCAATTAAGTTTCCAAAATTTGATTCGGATAGAATCAAAAAATTTCTTGAAGAATGCCATCTAGAATTATAGCTCAACATCATTATCATCGTTTTCCTTATTCTATTATTTTTGTGCATGATGCAACTGATTTTGCTGAGAATTTAATTTTATATTCGAGCTTAACTCAAGGTTTAAAAAGTTCTTCATATCCTAAGTATAGTTCTTTTAAATGTGTTCATTTAATTCCTCCCAAACGGGGACCTTACGTCCATTTATATACCACATGGTTAAGGAAATGGGGAGGTAGAAACGATGATGTGTATTGTGGGATTACTATTAAAGAATATTTTCAAAAGAAGTTATTTAATCCCCTTCATCAAGCTTTTTTAATTATACAGGATCCTTTATTGTTTATAGAACCACGAAATATACCTGTCTCTTTTCGGTATTGTGAGGTCTATAAAGAATTTATTATTCCTTATTTTTCTCCTAATGTAGGAAGAAAGTATTTTGATTATATTGAAAGAGGAATTTTTGGTGATGTGTTAAATAAAGTTTTAGTTTCTAAAGATAATGTTTTAGATATTAGAAAACTACTTAAGAACTCTTGTGGATACTGGTATCCGAAAATTAAGCCACATAAGAATCAATTTGAGTATGCTTTTTCCCCAGCTATTTTTGTTCCAAAGGCAAGGATAAATGAATTAGAATTTCGTTTTTATGCGCAAAATATTATTCCTAAATTAAGTACTCCCAAATCTGTTTGTTTATCTTTTCCTTCTTTAGCTTTAAAATCTAAAGATTTAGCATATCCAATTTTAAGAAATTATTATCTTGGAAAAGCTAGAAAGAAACTTGCATCTTCTTGTTTTTTAGCTCTAAAAAATATAACTACATTTTATGGCCGAAAGGGTAAGAGTTCCAACTCTTCGTAATTTATTTAGAAAGGAAGGCTTAAATATTCCTTCTATAGAAAGAAGGCGTGTTTTGTATTCTACATATAAGTTAGGAAAGCCTGAAGATTATCGGGGTCTTTTAGAGCAAAATCTTTCTCTTGGCGAGGCAATTCAGAAAGATACTACTCCATTTGATGTTTATGTTGCGGAGATAAAAGGAAAAGAGAAGCTTGTAACTAAACCAATTGAGTCTGTTAAATCAGTGGAAATCGCAAAAATAAAGGTTCCTTTAATTCCTAAGAAAGTAGAATTACCTAAAAGTACTAAGTTAATTTCTCCAACATTATCTGCTGAGGTGATGAGAAAATTGTCTCCTGGTATTAGAATATTCCCTGGTAAAAGAATACCAATTGATAAGATTCCCAAAATAGTTCCTGCTAAGCTTTTAGCAAGGGTTCCAAAGATTGTTCCAGCTGTTAGAGAAAAACCACCTGTGGTAAAACTTCCTATTAAGCCCCTTGTTAAATTACCTCCAGTTTCTATCGTTCCTTCTATTCCCGTTAAGAGGCCTTTAGTGGTTCCTAAAATATATAATATATATGCTAAACGGGTAGGAACTTTAAATATTCCTGAGATCTATCAGGCTTTTAGACTTGGTAGACGAGAAGATTTTAAAGCAACTGATATTCAAAAAGAAGGGATTGCTCGAGAATTAATGGCTATGCCTAAGAAAGCTGAAGATTTGGGGAAAGAACTTGAGTTAGTAAAAGAAATTCAGATAGAAAAAGAACCCAAGAAGATTAAGGATTTAACTATGAAAATTAAAGAACCGACTACTCCTTTGGCAAAAGCTTATGTTGATATTGAAGCTGCGGTTAGTAATAAAGGAAGGGTTGAGGCAATGACAAAATATGAATCTAAAGAAAAAGCAATAGCAATTTCTAATCTTCTTCGCCCTTCATTTGATGTTAAGAAAGATTCTAAAAAAGAGAAATTTGATATATCTTATCTTTCAGATCTACGTAGGCGTTTAAAAGATTTTTCTTTAAAAAAGTTTTTTGTTTCAACTCCTTATTCAACTACTTATGATCTTAAAAAAACAAGTGAGATTATTTCTCGTGCTGATGATTTGCTTCCACTTTCTCTTCCACAACGTGTTGAGCGTGCTCGTAATATTGATGCTCGTACTATTGCATCGGCCATTCCTGCTGGTATTCAAGTTTCTTCTTCAGGAGTAACAACGCCAGCAATTGATCCTTCTATGGCCGTTAAGATGGTAGAGAAAGAGCGTCTTTTAAATATTCAACGCAGAGTTCCTAAGATGTCAAGTCTAAGCGATGTGGCAGATCCTGATGCTACTATAGATAGGCTTACTGATGAATCTCGGAAAGAATTAGAAGAATTAGTTGAGGAAGGATTGTTATCAAAGGCTCAAAAAGAGCGGGTTGAACTTTTAGATGAGATTAATTCTAAGACGCAGGCTCTTCAAACTTTAGCCGCTGGTTATCAAGAAGAAAAAATTGGTTTAAAATTTGAATTTGATAAAGATACTGGTCGTTTTAATGTTATATATGAAGATAAGAGTATTTCAAAAAAGGAAGATTATAGAACTATAATAGACTTAGTCCAAAGAGCTAAGGTTCTTCAGGAATCATTAAATAAAGATGCTCCTGAAGTTTTAAAATTATATTTTAAAACACAAACCCAGATTCAGGATCTTCGTGAGAAATTGATGGGTAATATAGTTGAAATAGCTGATATCGTTTATTCAGGACTTTCTAATGTTGAATATAATCGAGATCCACGTTTAATTGCTTCTTTTAAATCTTTGTTTCCTTCAAGAGAAGATTTTACTTTAGGTGGTTTATTACCTCCTGCAGATACTCCTGCTTATGGGGCAGAATTAAAGAAATTAGATGCTGAATATGCTGAGTTGATTAAGGATCCCGAGGTTAGTAAAGTATTTGATGATTTTGAGAAACATGGAGAAAATGAAGACCCATTTTTTTGGGAAACTTATTTTCGGAAAATTTCTCCAGAAGTTTTTAGACAAGTTGAGCGTGTTAATATTTTAGGACAAATAATAACTAATAAATCAACTGCGGCTATGGGGCAGAGCTTTTCTCATGTCATGGCTAATCCTATTGCGAGAGAAGCTATTTTAAGGATATTGAAAGATCGAAAAACGGATGAATCAATTGCTAAAAGCTTGTTAGAAATAATGCGCCTGGAAGCTGAGTTAGAAAAAATAGCTCCTGAAGTTGAAAAGGCGGAAGGAAAATATGGAAAGGAGATGAAAAGAAATGTTGATTTACTTCAAAACTATTACTCACGTATTAATTGGTTTTTCGATTTATTTGGTGCTCCTGTGGATCCTGAGAAGCCAGGTGATCCTAAGGTTGTGTCTGCTAAGTCACATACTGTTTATAATCAGTTAATTGAAATTCAAGACTTGTTTCGAAAATATGAGAAGGCAGTTAAAAAAGAAGACCTTGCTAAATATCAAGAAGAGAGTAAATTCTGGGATCAGTATGAGAAGTCTCGTTCTTATTACGAGGTTTTTCTTGCACCTTTAAAAACAGCAACGGCCTGGCTTAAGGAAAGAACTCCTTGGTTACAATATGAAAAGCGTGAATGGGAAGGGATTCCTGTTTATAAACCTGTCTTTAAGTGGGGCATCGAGGAAAAGAAGACAGGGTTTTTTGATATTTTCAATAATGTTTTTTCTGGAGGTTTTTCTAATTATGTTAATTATCAAGCTTTTAAGATTGATTGGCAATCTGCAGTAAAGGCTCTTAAAAAAACAACGCTTTGGTATTGGGCGCCTACTCCTATTTTAGGGACACCTATGGTAGCTCAGGAATTTATGTGGCAATGGGTAAGTAAGTGGTGGCCAGAAAAAATATTACCAACTTTAATGGAGACTACTTTAACAGATTTAGGAACGGCAGCTTATATTTTAGCTCCAGAAATGGCTAAAATTATATTTAATACAAAAGCTATTCAAGCTTGGGATACCCAGATAGCAGGTATTGAGGATTATAAACATCTCACAATTCGTGAAAGAAATATTCCTTATGCATTGGGTACAATGTTAGGGGCTGAGTATGGAAGAGATGCTGAGAAATTACTTTCTCTTCCCTTTAGGGAAAGAATAAAAGAGGAAAATCTTAAAAAATGGTATGCTCTATCAGAAGAAGCTTATAAAGAAATTTATAAGCGGGCAGAGGATCCATTTGTTTTCAAGAAAGAGTTGCCACCTTTTCGTGGAAAAATTGAAGAATTTTTGCCCGAGAATTACAAACACTTAATTGATGATTTCCTTTTTTTGAATAATAGAAAAATGGGAGAGATAGTTGAGCTTTCTGATCCTATTATGATTCCTAAGCCAACAGGTTTCGCGCAAGCTTCGAATATTATTATTGATCCAATAACGCGTGCTAAGCTTGTACAAAAGAATCCTTATGCTAGTGTTGCCATGAAGATTTGGGATTGGAATATTGATATTCTTTTAGATCCAACTACATACTGTTTTTCAGACTTTGTTGATGGTGCAATTAATGCTACGAAATCTTTAATGGGGATGCAGGTCTCGATAGATCCTTTAACTCCTATTGTTTTGAAAGGAATGGGAAAGTTATTTAATTCTGGTTCGATTTTAGCTGAATATACTTATAATTTTTTTGCGGGACGCCCAATTTATTATAGTCCTATTGCTCAACGTCTTCCTTCAATAACTCGTTGGAGAGAAACTTGGAAGCCATTTTCAATTATTCGAAGACTTCCGTCTGATGCTCAGGATGCATTTTTTTCGTATGCTAAAGAAGGAAAAAGTTATGAAGACTCTTTAGGAAATGCTTTGTTTTTAAAAGAATTTTCAACTGTAGTTCAAGAAGTGCCCTCTGCTAAAAGAATGGCTAGATTCAAGGAATTAATGCCTACTTTTCAGGATTTAATAATTGATGGAAGATTTGATCCTTTAGCTAAAAACTCTGATCCTATATATAGACTTTTAAATAAGTTAGATGCGGATGGATTTGCTATGCTTATTAAAACAGCTAATGAGGGAGATTATCGAGTATTAGGAAAGGAACTTATTAAGGCACTTAAGAATGGAATTAAGCCTTCTACCTTACAGACTATTGCTTTTGAAGAACTTTTGTATAAAGACTTACTTGGTTTAACCGAAGCTGAAAAAAATGTTATAAGAGCCTTGCTTAAGCAAAAGACGGCTGCAGGTCGAACTAAGATAATTACACAGCTTAAGAGGATAGCTAAAGATGGTGGATTTAAGATGAAAAAGACAAGGTTAAATTTGAATGGAATATTAGATACTAAATTATTTACTTGGCAAAGACCTGAGTTTACAGCTGGGGCAGTTGAAAAAGTTTTAAAAGCTGAGAAAAAGATTCGTGCTGCAATTTTAGAAACTGAAACAACTATAAAGCGTTCTTCATTCTTTAAAAAGATGCCAGTAGATTTTGAGTTTAGAATTAATCGAGCTCTTAAAACTCCTGTATTGAATGACCCAGTTCATAAAGTTTTAATGTTAAATCCACATAAAACTGTTTATGGAGAAAATGGTATTACTTACAATTTTACTGAGGATATTGCAAATAAATTTATTGATTTCTTTGAGGGACCAAAGTCTAAAATTGCTCGTATTTCAACATCTTATTATCGATCGTCTCTTAAGTTACCCCCAATTTTTTCAAGTTCAAAATATATAAAGACTTTTCAAAAGTCTTTTGATGTGGGAATGAAAGAAGTAATTGATTATAGTAGTTATGATGTGATTGCTCGTTTTCCTAAGTTAAGGCTTAAAAAGCTTCCTAAATTAGAGTCAGTATCTAACATGTTGCAAGGGAAAAGTATTAGTAAAAAAGATTTTCAAGAAGCGTTTAGATTTTTCCATGATAATAAAACAGATTTTATTTGGAAAGGAAGAAAGCTATCTGATGCTTTTAAGCTTCCTGTATATAAAAAATATCTTGATAAGATATCTCTTCATCCTTATGTAGATGAAGGGATTGAGTTTCTTTATGGTGCTCGATTAAAAAGTCTGAATTTTAAAATAAGAAATTCTGATACCTTAATTTCACTTTCGAAAAAACTTGCTAAATATCGTTATGGCACCGAAGAGTTTAAAAAGATCATGACAGATTTTAAAAAGGTTGCTTTGGTTGGAGAAGTAAAGAGTCAGAATTTATTTGATTATGTGGATGATTTATCAAGGCGAGCTATAGATCAGTTATCTTCTGATGAATACGCCTTAATTCCGTCGACTATTAAAAAGGTAATGAAGGGGGATAGTTTAACTAAAGAGGAGGCTATTGGGATCCTTTCTGATATATCTAAGCTTTATTTTAATCCTATAGATAAAGCTAAGAATTCTTTGACTGATAATTTGTTTTCAAGGCGTTATTTTAAAACTATTTTATCGGTTCTTGATCCATTCTATATTTCGAAATTAGATAATATTCATTTGTTATATGTTGATCGTTTGTTCCGAGATATTCGCAAGGAATTATGGGTTAATCTTGAAGCTATTTTAAAACATGCTAAGCGTTATGGTTTTTTGGATCAAGAGCTTCATGATAAAGCTATTTCAAAATTGTGGAAACCTTCTTTTTATCAATATGCTCTTTATGATTCTGTGGGTAATTATCTTGCTCCGATTGAGAAAATTGATCCTGGAATCAAAAAATTTGTAGGGACTTCTTTTGGAAAAGAAGCTCTTAATAACATTAATAGCAGTAAAGCTAAAATGGAACAGTGGGTTCCTGTGACTGAGCATGAATTTTTTAATGGTATAGAATCTCTTTATCGGTATTTCTATGATTCAACAAAAGGGGCTAAATGGTTGACGAAAGGAGAGTTTGAAAATATTTTAGCAATGTATAGAAACGTCAAAAAATATATTCCATCTAAGAAAACTAAGGTGATTAGAAAAGGAGTAGACGGTCTTTTATGGTGGAAACAAAATCCAGTTGAGCAGCGTTATTATAAGATGTTTGATATGCCTGGTATCAGAACTATTGAGAAAGCGCTTAAAATAACTTCTGATACAATTTCAATTACTTATCCTGAAAATTTTAAGGCTTATCTTCGTGATGCAATCTCTTTATATTATTTACAGAAATATGCCCCGAAAGAAGCTACTGACCTTTTATCTTATTTAAAACGGATGATTCCGTATAATCCTGAACTTTTTACAGATGAACAAAAGGTATTTTATGAAATGTGGAAACAGACTGGAGGAAAACATTTGTTTCCTAAAGCGTTTGAGGATTTACTTGAAGGAATTTCAGTTCGTAATTATTCGACTGCCAACAAACCTTTTGAGGAATTTTATGATAAACTAATTTCAGTAGTAAAAAAAGATTGGTACTGGGATCATGTTGGTGATATTAAGAAAGGATTTAAAAATCTTGGTTTTCCATTAGAAGATTTTGATAAAGTTTTTAAACTTACTTTTGTAAGATTCCATGAATCAGCAATTCATGGTAGTGTGTTATCAGAATTTTTAAGACCTTTCTCGGCTATGGAGCGTGTTTCAAGGAAGATTCCTAAAAAATGGTTTTTTAAGACGGCTCCTGGATATTTTCCTAAAAGAGCTTTAACAAGAGAAGAGGCGTTTGCTACTTTCACGCCCGAGATGGAAACTTGGAGTAATATAATGAGTCGAAGGTTACCTCAAGAAACCCCTGAAGGAGTTTTTAAAATTATTACTGATGCCTCTACTGTTCAAAGAAATGCTTCTAAAAAGTCTCGAGTTATACCTTGGGTTGCCGAAGAGGCAAGACAGCGTTCAGCAGTCGAGAATAAAATATATAGGTCTAAAATTCTTGATGCAGTTCTTAAAGAACCTGATCGTATTTATATCTTTTCAAAAAAAGATTTTGATCCCAAGCTTTATAGTGACATTGTAAGCCGTATAGGAAAGGAACGAGTTAGAATTTTACCTGAGATGGGTCAAGTACCTAAGGTTGGAATTTTGAAAGAATCAGAGGCTCTTGCTTTAGTTAAAGAGTTTGACGGTTCCCTCAATTTACTTAATCCTGGTGGTCGAACAATTAAAGATAATAATCTTTTAACTTTTTGGTCTAATATGCCAGAGATGAGAACAATTGTTGGGTGGGAGACAAAGGGTAAGCATAAGAATATTAAGTGGGGTACCTTTGTTGATCTTGACCAGGCTCAAAAATTAAGAGAGTATTTAATAGAGAATTTAGAAAAGCAAAAAACCTCAGTAGCAAAGGCCTGGCTAGATGGTATTTCTAAATTAACTTTAGAAAATACCTATGATAGGCCTAAGTTAATTGAAGCTCTTTGGGGAATTGATGGTTTTAGAAAATACTTTACTGGTATTTTTATGGCAGATAAGATTAAGGTTGAGATTATCCATGGTAAGCGATATTTTCGTCCTTTAGTTAAATCTCCAATTTTTAAAAAAGGTAATTTAGAATTTGGGTTATCTCCAGCTCAAGATCCTGATGCTTGGATAGTTTCTCGAGGATATGAGATATTAGGAGACACTCCTTCCTCAATTAAACTTATACTTAAACGGCAGGAAGAATTAATTGATTTAAGACTTTCTGAATTCCTAAAATGGAATCCAGATGATTTTACTCTTCATGAAGTAGGGGCTTGGATGAACTCTTTATTAGATATTAATCAATTTGCTGAAAGCAAAGAATTTGTTAGCTTTATTGATAATTTTTTACGGGCAGAGCTTTCGATAGATAAAATAATTAAAAAGTTAGATTATCGTCTTCGAGCTCTTAAAGGAAATAAGACAAAGTTATTTGATCGTCTTCATAATCTTTCTTCCTCAGCTTCTTTTGTTGAGACTAAATTTAAGCTTAAAAAAGGGTCTACTAAATGGGTTAAGGAGCTTGCTGATGCTACAAAACGAACCCAAAAAATTGATAAGAAAATTAAGGATACTATCATCCGTCAAGAGTATGTTAGAAATTCTACGTTTAATAAGAATTTAAAACCGCTTATTGAGGCACGTGAAAAGCTTGGTTTGCGTAGCCCTATTTATTCGCATTATGAGGCCAAGTTGCTTGGTTATCTAATTGATAAAGATGTTGGTTTTGATCGCTTTATAACAGAAGCTCAAACGGCCTTGAAACGATTAGATACAGATCGGGAGTATATTCAGAAAGCTCTTAATGGATTTACTCAGAAAAAGGCTGCTGGAGAAAAATATGTAATACTTGAGCTTGAGCCTAAAATTATGACCAGGAAAGTTCTTGTTAGTGATATAGTTTTAGATAAGGTAGATCCTTCTTATCGTGCTTTAGTTAACAGTCAGTTTCACAAGGAAGGATTGACTAAGCCCTTATCAATCGATTATTATGCTGATACATTTCATTATATCTTTGGGCAAGAAGAACTGACCGAAGTTATACGCGCCAAAAAACTTGTGTATTCCAAGACTATGTTAAGCAAAGAACTATTGAAAGGACGTGGTATTAGACCTATTGATTTTGCAATTGAGAAAACTAGAGAGCTTTTATTGGCTGAAGAAAAGATTATTTCAAATATTCATACTTTAGAAAAGCTTATCCCTGTTTTTTCTGATGTTAAATCTCTGGGTCCTAAAGGATGGAATCAATTTTTAACTGATATATGGAACATTCAGAATGGGATGCCTACAATTAAGACAGTAAAGAGTATTCAAGAAAGGCGCTTGAGATTATTAAATCATATGAAAGGAAAAAAGTTAGCAATGAATGTTCTTGATATTGATTCTCTCTTGGCTAAAAATTCGGATTTTGTAAGCATAATTGATACTTCTAAATATTCTTTTTCAGATAAAGTAGTGAGTAGATGGATGGCGGTTTGGGGGGCAGCCAAGGCTAAACTTCCAATTACTTCAAGTATTATTGAACCCGAGAAAGTTATTAAATTTATAGAGGGCAATAAGGTCGATTATGCTATTTTTACTTATCCTGTTCCCGCTAAGATAAGAAAGCTTATGAGAGTAAAAGGAGGGGCTTATGTTGTAATTGATGCTACAATTGATTTATTGCCCTTTAATTCTAAATGGGTTTCTCCCAAAGAGCTTAAGTTAATGAAGCAATATAGGGGGCATATTTTTGCAAACAAAAGAGTAGCAATTATTGGGGGAGATGCTGAGATGGTTAATAAGCGTTTGTTAAAAATTCTCCCACCCAAAGAAAAATTTGCAATTGATCAGGTTGTCTTTGCTCGGAAGTTTCCAGAACCTGTGCTTCCAAAATATACTGCAGATCCTTGGCGTATGCCTCGTGCAAATATTCTTCGTACTAAATATACCCAGGAAGAGGTTGAGCGTATTAAATTCATATTGCCTGATGATCAATCGCGAAAGATTTTAGAATATACTAAGCATCCTGCTAAAGATTTAAAATTTAATGAAATACCTTCTTGGTATCAGAAAAGACTTTTAACTACTCAATTTGAAGACCTTGATAGATTTTTTACTTCGAGTTCTGAATTTAATGAAATCTGGGCTAAAAAAATGAAAGGTGAAGCTTTTAAGGGTTGGAACCCTAAATGGCCAAAGATGGTAGAAGTAAATATTCCCGGGAAATTAACTGCTGATATGGTAGATGAAATTAAAATTTGGAAAGGCTTTGGTTGCAGATTTTATTCTTCTAAAAAGGTGCTTACTGTTTCTGAAAAAAATCTTGCAGACTTGGCAGGGATTACAATTAAAAAAATTAAAAAGCCCCTTGTTCATTTTAAAATTTTTAATCCCTATAAAGTCAGTCCAGTCTCTCTTCCTTCTATTTCAAAGCTACGTAGTAAATTTGAGGGAGAGATTGTGAGTGTTTTAAGAAAGGCGAATGTTGATTTTAAGAAACTTTATCCTCATACTTTTTTATCCAAAGAACAGTTGATAAAAAATCCTGTATCTTTTGTTCGTAGTTTTTATCTTAAACAAAAGAAAGCTGATTTAACTTCCCGTTTTGAAAAATGGCAAGCAAGTTGGATTGAAGGATATAAGGAACGCTTTAAGCATGGATACATGAAAGCGAAAGGAGTATGGGATGATGGCGGTAAGAAGCTTTTAAAGAAACAACTTGTGGACGCAGAAGCAGCTATTGAGATTGGTAAGGGCACGTTTTTGGGTATTTCTTCAAATGATCCTCGATTTAAATTGCCTGAGAGCCTTGAATCAATTTTAATGAAAGCGCGTGAAGGTATTTCAAAGAAGCTAGATTTAAAAATGATTGATCATTCTATGAAACGCTATAATCGGTGGGGTCGCGCTGAAGACCTTAGCACCTTCTATTTAAGTTCAATGAAGGCGGTTAATGGTACTATCAATACTTTGGGCCTTTTTCCGATTAAAGCTTTTAAAACTTTTAGAAATGTTTGGATATGGTCAGTATTGTATTTAAGACCTGCGTGGTATCTAAGAAATCATATTGATGATGCTTTAAGAGGAGCCGTGGGGGCACGAAGCTTTAGGGCTTATATTGATTCTTGGAGATTATTCGGTCTTTCTAGTTTACATGGTGTTTCATATATAGGAATGTCTACCATGTCTTTAGGGCTAGGAGTTATTAAAAAGAGTGTTTCGGCACTTGGGTATGTGTTAAGACGTTTAATGCCTGAAGGATGGGGAAAGATTTTAAAACAGAATCGGAAGATTTTTAATTTTGTTCCTATTGAAGTTAAAAATAAGGGCGTTAAGGTATTAAAACAGTTTTGGCAATGGGATCCTGCTGAAGCATTTCAGCGTAGGATGTTAAAATCCTTAGCTAAAAGAAAGGCTAGTACAGCAGTTGAGTTAGCTCGTAAATTTGGTAAAAAAGCTGCAACAAATCTTTTTAAGAATAATATATTTTCTAGAAACGATAAGCTTATTACCATTTCATTTATTAAGAATCTCCGTAATAGGGGAGCTATTCTTAATTTGGATGCTAACGATTTATTGAGTCGTTTTAAACATATACCTACAGATACAATTTTGAATCCTCGTCAGTTTCGAGTAGTAAATGATACTTTACAATTTTTAGAATATGATCGAACTATAAACCCCACTTTTCTTAAGAATTTGATGAAGGGTCGAAAACCTTTGGCAACATTTGATCCTGAGCTAATTGGAAAATTTTATAGAACTGGTCAGCTTTCTATGTTTGAAAAAACTTTGGGAGCACGAAAATGGGCAAAATATTACAATTCTGATTTTTGGATAAAAGAATATGGTATGTCTAGTTCAGAAGTTAAGCGGGCAATTTCCGGTGGTTTTTTTGGAGTAGAAGAAGATCCTGTCGCGATGGCAAAACTTGTAGAGGGTTTAAGAAGTATGGGATATAATAATCTTATTTCACAAAGATTTGCTCTTTGGCGTGCTGATATTATTCTTTGGGCAAATGCACAGGAAGAGATAAGGCGTATGATAGTATTGGATAATATGTTGCATCGTTTTGCTAAAAACAAAATAGCTGCTATTGAAACTACCAGAAAGTGGATGTTTGATTATTCTGATATTTCTCGGGGAACTAAAGCTTTGCGTACTTTCTTTCCTTTTATATCGTTTACCCAAAAAAATGCAGAATTAATTGGTTCTATTTTTGCTAGAAGGGGACCAGTAGCTTATAAAACATTTTTACTTTTGAATCAAACATGGAATGAAACGGTAAAAGATTTACCTGATTGGTATAAATATAGAGTAAAAATTCCTGGGACTAAATATTGGTATCGAATGCCATTTAGTTTCCTTGATTTTTTACCTTTTATTACTAAGCCATATGAGACAGTGCTAGAGTTTTTTGATAATCCTCAACGTTTTCCTCTCGGTCTTTCTATAGGTCCATTTTCATCTTTAATACTTAAAGCAATATCTAAAAAGGATCTATGGGATGTTTCTAGATATTTACAACAGCACATGGGTTGGACTAAGGAAGAAGCTGATGCTGAAGCTAGAAGGGCTAATGTTGAGAAAGTTAATTTTGTTGATGATACTTTTTCAACTCTTACAACTTTATTTCCTTTAGCTCAAATATTACCAGCTCTTATTCCGCAATTGCAAAAAATTGATGAGTCGTTTCTTCGTGATGAAATAAATTTAATGGATTCTAAAACATTTAGAGACTTTTTCAAATTTATAGGTTTTAATGTGTATCGTGAAAAAGATTGGGAGAAGGTTGTAAAGATGATTGGGGATACTCCTCCACATTTAAAGAGCATATTTATGAAGCATTTAAAGAAGACAGATCCTGAAGCTTATAAGTCTTTTCAAAATTATTGGGTTAGAGTTGCTCAAGTGCGTGTTTTCAATTCTCCAGATCCCGAAAAAATACCCCACGTGCGTGCTCTTGCTATACATGATTTACGTAAAGCGATAGCTCGAGAAATGTATTATGACCTTGAAGATCGACATAAGGGTGATGGCGTAAGATGGTTAGAAAAGACTAAAAAGGATGGTAATATGGAGCCAACAATATTAATGAAAGAAAGTTGGATTGACTGGAATAATATTGGTACCTATCGTGCTCTTCAGGCAAAGCGTCTCGAAGAAGACAAAATTGGAATATTGAATGATATGATTTCAGGTCTTCCAACTGAGTGGACGTTAGAAGATTCTCAAAAGGTTGCTCTTATAGAAGATGAGCTTGAATCTCCTGTTCCTTCAGCATTTAAAAAAGAGGATTTTAGGAATCTTGTCTTTGATACTTGGGGCCGACTTAAGGTAAAGAATCCTGATACAGCAATTGCTATAGTTGAAAAAAAGTTTAAAGAAGATGGAATTATTGGGTTAATGTCTGAAGAAGTTAAAAAGAAGAGAGAAGTTGATAAACTAAACTATCGTTTAACATCTTGGGCAGATAAACAACTTAAGAAAGAAAAAGATCGAATATACCATTCTAAGCTTGCTACAGTTTGGGATGCAATACCCGAAGATTATGAAGAGCTTTCAGATGAATTGTCATCTGAAGAGAGAGCTAAAATTTGGGAGGAGGTTGAATTTAGAATGGCAAATATGCTTACTGCTGAGGAACGATTACGTTATGAGAATGATAATCCTGAATATGTGAAGAAAAAGCATGAATTGACAAAAGAATATCTTGATATCTGGAATCAGCTTTCTAAAAAAATGGAAACTGAAAATTCTAATGAATGGCATTGGTTAATAGATGGGGTATATAAACAGCCTGAATGGTTTAGAGAATTTAATTTTATTGATCATCCTGAACATCGGAAGACATGGCCTGGCCAGCTTAAATGGGCAATTAAGAAACGTGAAGATCGTTTATCTAGATTGAAAGGTTATTCTTCTAATTCAGCTGAGAAGTTTCTATGGTCAAATGATTCATTGGCCAAGGCTCTAAGAACAGCGTCTTCACTTAAAGATGAAATCACTTATCAAAAGGCTATGCGTAAGCTAAGTCAGAGAGTTGACACAGCCATTGATCATGATCAAGACATCCTTTATTATACTTGGTGGTTTCAAATGCCTCAGAAAATCCAAAATTATTATTGGGAAAAGGTAGCAAAAATAGGTAAGGCTGAATTATCTATGACTAAGAATTGGTATAAATTTTCTCTTTTGAGAGAAAAGGGAAGAAAGATTGATCGAAGTCAACAAGAGAAAGGTATTGAATCTTATCAAGAGGCTAAAGTATTTGATGACTCTATTTGGACTAAATTATTCAAGTGGAAAGAAAAAGATCCAACTTGGCTAGGGTTTGAAGACTATTATAAAAAGTATTTTGCACGCCAGAAAGCTGATACTAAGAAACCTTTTTATAAATGGTTATATGAAGACCTTAATGATAAAGAAAGAACTTTCTATTTTCGACACCATCTTGGTGTTATTGGTTATAGTTCTTTTATGTATAAATATCAAGTTTTTCAGGATAAAGATCTTGATGCGGCTGAGAAATATTTTTGGTCTAAAAGTAATGGAAAATATCGAAAGGCTCTTGAGAAGAACAATCCTGGTGAGATTAGCTATAGGAAAGAGTTAAAAGTTATTTTGGATCAAGTTAGAAAAACTGGAAAAAGTTTTTATTTATTCTTGAAAACTGTGTCTAAAGAATTCAAAGAAAAATATTTAAAGCGTCATCCATTTGCTACTACTTATCTTTCAGCATTTATAAAGTATGCTGAATTACAAGAAAAGGATTCAGTATTAGCTAGGAAGTTTTTTAAGACTGATGGATATCAGAAGGCTTTAAAAGCGAAAGACAATGAGAAGCCTGGTACTTATGAATACCAATGGGGTTGGTATAAAATAATAGAGAAAGCTGAAAAATTTGGTCAAGACAAGTTTACTGAAATTCTTCTTGAATATTGTAAGAAAAAGCCTATCTTTAAAAAATATCTTGAGACTAATAGACCTGGGTATCTAGATATATTGATTCCATTTAGGACAAGATTCTTTGCTTCACCTTCACATTCAGCTTGGAGTTTCTTCTGGTTATCAGTTAATAAGAAAGCCCGTGATATGTGGGAGAAAGAAGATCCTGGAATAATTAAATATTTGGGTTTTTGGAAAGAATTAACGCAGCTTGCGAGTGATCGTAAGTGGGGTGAGTATTTTGCTTTTTATAATGCTAATGGAAATAGAATTTATCGAGATCGTCATTGGGAAGTAAATCCCAAGAATGAGAAAACATGGATAGCTTGGGAAAAATATCAAGCTCTTCCTGAATATACGTGGGAAGAAAAACGTGCTAGGAAAAATTTTCTTGAAGAAAACAAGCTTTTACAAGAAAAGTTTCAGGCTGGTTTAGAACCAGATGAAAAGAAATTATTTGAATTGATAGACAAGTATAATGTAATTAAAAATCAAGTACCTGAGGATGGTAATGATGCTAAATATTTTGAAGCCTATGCACGTGCTAAAGTCTTGGGTGACAAATTTTTAGAAGATCATCCTGATGTAGCTGCTTATTTCTTTGACAAGTCTAAAAAATATATTGGACCCCACAAAGATGTTATTGAAATGCGTGATTTTTATTTTTCTATAGAGTATGAATTACTTCGAAGAAGATATATTATGAAACATCCAAAGCTTCAAGAGTATTTTTTAGCAACACAGTCCCCAGGAATTCGTAAGGTTATGAAGCTACAAGCTCAATACTTTGATCTTAAGAGTTATGAAGCTAAGAATAAGTTTTTAGAAACGAATCCTTCTTTAGTTATTTATTGGGAATACAAAGAATTGCCTGTTTCTTATTTTCTTGAACCTAATAAATTTAAACCATTTAAGGAAACCAGTATCCGGGCTTCTGAGTATTTTAGAATATGGAGAACTAAAAATTGGTCATCTGCTGAGAAAAAAAGACAGGTTCTTTCGTCACTCTTTTTCAGTCCTGGAACTTCGCCCGAAGGGCTGTGGTTAAGAAAAAAGATTTATTTAGATGCAATGCAGACTTGGATTAAAGTTTCTAAACGCTCTAGTTTTCAGGGAGTATTATTTTTTAGACAGCTTCCTGACTGGGTTCGTGATAAGTATTATTTACGTCATCCCGCCATGAAGTATTTATCAAAATATCGTTTATCTCGTTTTATTCTCGAGCCCTTTATAAGGGTTGATGCAAAACGACTTGGATATTTTAGTGCAATAAGAAAGCACTATGAATATAATGGGTATACAAATTTACCTTCAGAATTGAAAGATGAAGTTAG